>Ga0307417_10000070_pt1 | contig 40172 bp, 73 predicted proteins | sample SalMarWE160210MG_2_FD_202514 | JGI IMG/M metagenome (GOLD analysis project Ga0307417, IMG submission 202514) | Salt marsh sediment microbial communities from the Plum Island Ecosystem LTER, Massachusetts, United States - WE1602-10 | ecosystem: Environmental > Aquatic > Marine > Intertidal zone... | reverse complement strand
AAACAATATAGAAAAGATTTTGAAGAAATGGGAAAAGTTGGGGAATTTGAAATGTCCCAAAGAAAAGGAATAAATGCAAAATATTACTATTTAAACGAGCAACATTTAACATTTTTAATAATGATGTTAAGAGTTAAGCAAAATGAAAACGATAAAGTTTTAGAATTTAAAAAAAGAATAACTCAAGAATTTTTTAAAATGCGTAAATGGATACTTGAGCAGAAAACACAAAAGCAAAATCAGCAATATATTGAAACTAACGTTTTTAAATTATTTAATATTGATACTATAAAATAATTATTGTATAATATATTTATTAAATTTTAAGGAGTGTTAACATTGAATAATTTATTAACAATTAAAAAAGATGAGATTTATGTTGCTACTGATATTTTAGCAAAGGAATTAAAAAGACCTCATCAAAGAATAATTAATTTGATAAATGTATATGAAAATGAATTAAAAAAACTTGGAATACTCACTTTTGAAAAAAGCCTAAAAACTGGAAAAAGCGGTCAGCCTAAAAATATTTATTATCTTAATGAAGAACAATATTTATTTTTAATAATGAATATGCGAACAAAAGCAAATGAAAAAGATTTAGTTTTAAATTTAAAAATGAAAATATCAAAACAATTTGTTGCACAACGTAAATGGATACTAGAGCAAAAAACTATTAAACAAAATCAACAATATATCGAAACTAGAAATCAATCTAAACTAGGACGTAAGCAAGAGACTGATATTATAAAAATATTTATTGAATATGCAAAAAATCAGGGTTCCAAGTCAGCAAATAAATATTATATGGCAATTAGCAAAATGGAAAATCAGGCATTTTTCTTGATAAAAGAAAAATTTAAGAATGTAAGAGAAATATTAAATATTCAGCAATTAAGTAAAATTATAATAGCTGATATGATTGTAAAACAGGCTATTATTGAAGGTATGGAAAAAGAAATGTTTTATAAGGATATTTTCCAGTTAGCCAAAAAAAGAGTTATAGAAATGAGTAATAGTATAGGTATAAAAGAAGTTTTACCATCAATAGAATTAAAAAATATAGGAGATAAATAAATGACAATAAAAATAAGAGGATTAGAAATAATGTTTAGTTTTTTAATCTATCTCGTTATAGTGATTAACTTCTATATAGATAGTTTTATAGCCAGAGTTATAATCTTTGATACAATTTATCTATCAAATTTATTTATTTATAATATGTTTTATAATATGAGGAGTGATTAAATGGATAAGGAATATATTAAGATTATTAAAGAAATGAGGCAAGATTTAAAAGAACTAAGAGAAATTATACACAATTTTATTAATAGTTATGAAACAACAAATACTAATAATAAGTTTGACGATCTGTTAAAAGAAATGGAGGAAATTAAATAATGTTGGTAAAAATTCATGTAGCTGAAGACATTACTTTAAAAAATTTATCAGATTTAAAAAATGATCTGAATAGAGAAGGAATAAAAATTTATAAAATGTATTGTCCACTTCCGACGGAAATAATTAATCTTCATCTATCAAAAACAGATGAAGAAAAATTAAAAACGATTTTGCTTGCTAAGGATAAAATATTAAATCATAAAATAGTATAACATAAAAATATTGCTAGGTATAAATGTACCTAGCAATATTTTTTTTGCTAGGTATATTTTTTTTAATTAGCAACCTTGCTAACCACTAAATTTCCTCGTCTCCCATATATATTGGGAATTGTTTTTTGTTGTTAGCAAAATTTAAATTTTCATCTACTTCTTTATCTGATAGAATAAAAATGTTAATTCCATTATCGGAATTACTTCTAATAATTCCGATAATTGATTTTAATATTAATAGTAATTTAAGCAATTATTATCACCAACTTTTTTATACCTAGCAAATTTTTTGCTAGGTATAATATTACCCGGAAATAAAATAAGCAAGTAAAATTTATTTACTCACCTATTTTTTTTACCCACTGATTTAAATAAATTATACCACAATTTACACAGAAATTAACATTAAATAATATTCGGTACCATTTATATTTATTCTGTGTTTATGTGAAAATTGGGTCTCGTCAACATCAACGGCAACAGTTTCTTCCGTTCTTATCCCTAATGTACTATTAGCTCCGGCCGTTGCAAAAAATGATATTTGATCGGCCGAAGAACTTGTCGGGTCGGTTCCCTGTTTAATATGCAATGCTCCGACAGAGTCCGTCGGCTTGCTGGCTCCATTAATAAAAACATTATTGGTACTATCCATCATCATAACATCAATAAAAGTAATTGGGTCGTCTGCGACGCCACTAACAGCAGTTTGCAGTTTTATTTTTCCATCTTCTAAAATTATTCTGCTTGCTTCATCTTCTGAAATATATTCCCATCGTGAATCTGTAGTATCGTAATAACCATTATTAGTTATATATAACTCACTATTGGCCCCGGCGGTTTTAGTAAATGCTAAAGAGCTATTTCCTGATAATTGTATATATTCAAAAGTAGTGGCCCAATCTTTTTTTGTTCCGGTTCCAACCAAAAAATTATAATCAGTCTCAACAACACTACTATTTAATGTAAATAAAGAATTATATGAAGCTGTCATATAAGATCGTTTATCATTTACAGTTGATATACTGCCAGATGATGTAATTACAGTAAATAATGGAATACTTCCAGCGGTAAAACTTGTTGTATTTGCTGAGACTGTTCCAGCGGTTGAAACTTCAACATAATTTGTTGTATCATCTGTTAGGGTTACAAAATTGCCGGAAATTTCCCGAAGAGTTATTCCATCCATTAAGCGGCCATTCAAATAATAGAAGTTAAGGCCTGAATGACTTGCTGAATTTTCCGCAAAATTATTTGACATAATCGCTTTATCCAATTTATCAAATATTGTGTTTAATTCTGTCCCCCATACATTAACAGAATCCAAAACTGTTGGCTTACCTAATGCCATATTAGTTGTATATGTTACACTCATTGTCTCACCTCCTATTAAGCTGTCATATTATCAATTCTTTGAAAAAATATTTCCTCACCTGATTGCAATGTATAAGGAAATAACACTCTTGCTATTAATAATCCGGTATCTTTTCCGGCTCCACTGCCCCAAACTTCGGCACTAGTACCGGCAAAAATGCCAATTTCATTTATTACCCCGGAAGGTTGAACGGCCAAATACTCAACATAATTTAACACAAACTCACTTGTTACTTGCCCGGTGTCAGTTCTTCCAAGCTCAGTATTTGAAACTCTATAAGTTTCATTTACTAATGTTGAATCGCTGGCACTTGGAGCTGTCGTTCCATCACCGAAGGCCATTTCTTTTATCTCTATGTCTGGGCTAGAAGCATAAAGCCCCTTGATAATTTCGTCAAGGGCTGAGTCTGTAATTTGATTTTGTATAATTTTTCTTTTTTTAATTTCTTTTGTTTCATGGTCACGTATTACCGCTAATATATGACCATGCCATTTTAATTTTTCTTCAATTCTCATAAAATCACCTCTAGTCATATAAAGTATAATTTAATTTAGTAGTTCCCGGGGCCAAATCAATATTTGGGGCCAAATCAATATCCGGGGCTAATAGAGTAAAAATTGAGGCCTGATAAGTTCCAGCCCATAACCAAATTTCGGAAAATGACTTATATTGAACTACTATATCATCGGCATTTATTTCATTCTCAACCGTTAATAATGACTTTAAATAATCTTCCCAATTGCCGACAAATTCACCAGATAAAAGTTTTAATTTATAAGTTACAAATTCGGCAGTCTGCCACTGGGCACTTATAGACTCAACTAAAAACCAGTCGTCGATTCCAAATAAAGGCTTTTCAACTTTTACTAACATGTTTACGTCCAGATCGCCAAGATCATGATCTATAAATAGATCGATATATCCCTGATCTTCATATTTAGCAACTAAACCTTTTGCATATTTTACTGCGGCAGAATTAGATTTTATATCAACATTTTTATAAATTTCTTCATATTTTCCAGAGTTCCCATCTATTCCGGCTCTTTCGTTTATCTTAACATTATCCTCATATTTTAATCTAACCGGAAGGACTCCGTAGAAATCTACAAGGATATTATCACTATCAGTCAATACGGCTTCGCTACTATCATGTGTTAATTTATCTGAGTTATAAGACCAGTACCATTTTTTACCTGTATTGTATCCATTAACACCAACATCAGCGGCCGGAACTGCTACACTGTTTATATAAATAGTCGGCTCACGACCGATGGGATGTTTAACAACAAAATCCCTTGCTATTCCGTCGGGTTTTGGTGATGGCTCGTAATCTTCGATCAGGTCGATTTCTCTAAGTCCACCCTCTATAATTTGGACATTTCTATATTCCTCCAACGTATCATGATAATAAAATCCTGAGTGCTGGAATGATGAATCAATTGTGTAGATTGATTTATTTGTTGCCTTAGCATAAAAATGTAGTCTTTTATTATCGTCAATATGCCAATTATATCCCGGTGCGGCCGTCTGTAATTTATTTAATGCTTCCTCACCAGTCAGATAATTAAACACAACTTTATCAAAAAGTGGGCCGGTTTGAATAGTCCCGGCCGTTATTCCTTCTTGATAAAAATAATTATCAATCAGCCAATTTACAATATATCCGGCAGTTTTATTTTCAAAAACTGCACCAAATCGCCTTTTAGCTATTAATTTTACAAAAGTGGCACATGTTATGTCATAATATAAATAATTGGGCATCGGTTCATATGGAACTATTTTTAAAATAATTCCGGCAAACTTCGTAACATTATCAACTAAAAATCTTGACTCAAGTCCTTTTTTGATCTCTATTGAATCGGGATTATCTATAACAGTAAATGTAAATGGAACTTGGGAATTAATTGACTTTTGAAATTTCCAATTATCGGCGATTTTAACTTCTGAAAATCCACCATAGAGGCCTGAACCATAAACGCCCTCACCATATGCAATACCATTATTAATGAGTAATTTTCTAAGCATTTTTGATTCTAACCCCCTTTAATTTTAACTTTGACATAAGCTGATTTAATAAATAATCTACATCTGATCTTTGGTGTACTATCATATTTTTAAAATCTATATAGATAGATTGTGGCCCTTTTGTTACTGTTTGCGACTCGTCAATTCTTAACGGCTGTAAATCTCTTACATAGTCTTTTACTTTATGATTTGGGATTACATTACTCCCGCCGGGTAATTCTACTATTTCCGGGCCATTTTCTCCAACTAATGCAACCCCACCGGCAAAATTAGTAACACCTTTAGCAAATCCCGGGAACCAGCTTGGAGGCTTTGGAAAATGTATACTAGCTATTTTATTTATTACCGATGAAACGGCTCCAACAATGCTTTGTATCGCACTTTTTACCTTATAAGCGGCACTTGCAACCGCACTAAATACTGAAGATGCAGACCTATTTAATTTATTTAATACTGAAATTGCCCCAGAAATACCAGAAGCAATATAGCTTTTTACACGACTTGCAAAAGTTTTTGCTTTACTTGCCGCACTTAAAATTTTGGACATTGCAGAAATAACCTTTCCGGCAAAATCAACCATTTTTCCTATTGCCTTCGCTATTTCTGCCCTATGTTCGTAAATAAATTTACTAACTTGGGTTATTTTCTTGCCAAAGGCTGTCATTGCTGTAATAGCTACTGATTTTACCTTATTAGCAAATTCTATAGCCTTATTTTTTAGATTTATTAATTTTGCCGCAAATCCGACAGCCTCTTTTTTACTCATACCAAACTTTTTAACAAGTAAATCAATGATAGCCTGTTGTTTTCCAGCAAACATTAAACTAATTAATTTCGCAACATCCTTTACAACTTCACCTACTCTTTGAACTGCCATTGTAGCCCTTCGTATTTGGGCTACAAATGCAAGGGCTTTTGATTCACTAACCCCTAATTTTTCAGTTAAAATATTAAAGGCTAATGCTCCATTTCCTTGTATTGCCGCCGCAACGGCTTCAATTACTCCCTTTATAAATTCAAATGCCGATCTTAAAATTCCAGTTTTATAATAAACATATAATATAGCCGCCTCTAGTGCCGCCAAAACTGGCAATATTAAACCAACTGCCGCAACGGCCGCCAATATTGGGGCCCCTATTGCTGAGACTACAGCAATAAAACCACCTATAACAGTCACAAGGGTTCCGAATAATATAGCCAGTGGCCCAATCACTGCCGCCACAACTGCCAATCCGGCGGCCATTTTACCAATCCCCGGTATATCTTGGATTCTTTCTTTAAATTTTACGAAAAAGTCTAATGCTTTTTCGGCCACTGGTAATAATTTTTCACCAATAGCCATTTTTAAATTATCCCATTCACCAGATAATAATCTCAATCTATTAGCGAATGAATCACTGGTCTTGGAAAAATCACCCTGTACTTTTTTAGTTTTTTCCATTAGATAGTTATATCTAAGATTTACTTGTTCAGCTTGCGACATTTCCTTCCATGCCTTATTAATTCCCTTTGACAAGGCATAGGCCTCAAGGTTTGCCACACTCATATTAATTCCTAAAGATTTAAGTGGCTCAGTCTCGCCAGATATACCGGCCCTAATTTTTTCCCAAACTTCTTCATGGGATAAATTATAGAATGAGGACATATCACCAGTTAATTCCACCAGCGATTTACTAAAAGTTTTAGTCTGCTTTGCATTTAAGCCCGAAGCTTCTAACATAGCCCCCATACTTCCGACATAGTCAAGGGCTCTTAGTTTTGTCATCCCAAAATCTTGCATAAGATTATCAGACCAGTCTTTGACTTCATCGGAAGATTTTCCGAAAACAGTATCTATAACATTGAAAGACTCTGTTAGGTCTGATCGCATCATAATACTATCTTTTACAACATTAACAATCGGTACGGTAACATTATTGTACATCATATTCCCAAAACCGCTAATTTTTGAACCGATATTCATTATATTAGCCCCGAACTGTTGGAATCCTGCCTGCACTCTATCAACCGTCCCCGATAAATTATTTAGTTGTTCTCTGGTATTATGATCTCTAAAGATCAAATCTCCAAAAACTTCAAATATTTGCATTTATTAATCCACCCCCTCGACCTTTTCGACATAACCCTTGTAGTGATGGCCCATATTAATTGTATTTTGCATGTCAGAAATTAATCTGTAATTTTCTGAGTTAAAAACAATAATATCTCCATGATTACAATTTGTATTTGAATAAAATCTATATTGTGTTTTGATCGTCCATTTTCCACCGTCCGGCTGTTGTATATCGGTGCGGCTCCCGATATAACCGTTAATAGTAGATTGTGTATAACTTGGCACATATTCAAACTTGGAGTTTTTAGGATTTGTAGGAACTTTTCTAGTCATTGAAACATAATAATCCTCAATCATCAAATCACTCCTGTCTAAAATATAAAATATTTGCTGGTATTGATTTTTTTATCAGACTGCAATAATCGGTCAAATCACTCATAATACTTGATGGATAGCCATTTACTAACTGATCTTCCCTAGTATATGAATAATCGTCGATTTTTTCCGATTTAAAAATAACTCCTTGTTTTTGAAGCCTAAATTTTACCATCATAGCCGCAGTTAACTTTAATTCTGCCGGATAATCTACCCTTGCAAATACTATTGTATTTCCGGCGGCTTCGTCTTTTACTTCATTGATAGCATTTAATACAATCTTATGAGCGGCAATACTATCAATCGTAAATGTTCGGTCATTGTGTAAAGAATTATAAACTCTAATATTATCATTTGCTTTAAAATTCATAGTTGTAAAATCGTTTGTATCATCATTCAAAGAATTGTCTGAGTTTTGAAAGTAAATGGTATTTGAATAATCATACACAATTGGACTAATACCATTTAATGACTCGTAAACTCCTATAAATTCATTATTGCAATGAGATACTATTTTATCTTCTACCATTGGTATTAGTGCGGTAATAAGAGCATCATTCCCGGAAATCTGGGCCAAAGTTTGCACTTCTGTTAATGTTACTATTGGCATTTTTTTTCGACCTCCTTACACCTAGTATCAAGAATATATTCTTGATATGTTTTTTTATTATTTATATTTATATTTTCTAAAATCATAAAATCAAATAAATACTCAAATATTTGATGGTAACCTTTATGATCTTGGCATGTTAGGTTTAAATAAAACATATTTAGCATTTTATTTAATGTTCCCTCTAGCCTATTATCAAAGGTATCACTTTTTCTAATTTTTTCTTGATCTTTTAAGATTCTAAGTGTATCATTTAAATCTTTTTCAAAGTCTTTAGCCGTTCCTTTATATCCGGCCTTCTTAGCTTCCTCAAAATTTTTAAACATTTTTATTCCTCCTTCTATCAAGATCGATGATTTTTTGGACATCGTTTTTTATTCTGTTTTCTTCCTGTTCTTTTTTTTCATCTGACATTTTCAGATCTTCATTTTTACTATTTAATTTTTCTCTATAATCATTAAAAGAACCTTCAAAATTTCTTTGTTCAATATCAAATAAATATAAATCCCATTGTTTTGCTTCTAATTTTTCTTCTTGTTGCTTTTTTAGCCTACCCAAACATTTTAAATATAAATTTCGTCCTTGTTTGTAGGGTAGGCTAAATATATGATTTACATAATTAAAATCTTTGTACACAAACATTAAAGTTTCTAGCTCAATGTTTTTTTTAAACCTAATTTAAAAATATCGTCCATTGTGCCATCTTCTTTAAATTCACTTACAACATCTTTAATCATGTCTATAAGACCATTCTTCAGCATTTCTTTAAAAAATACTATACTTTTTTTAAGCCCTAAAGCCTTTAATTCCTCATTCGATAAATTATGATAAGACATAATTAATCTATCAACTTGTGGCTTTGCCTTATGTATTTTTGTAACAACAAAACCCATTACATCAAGACTTAAAGCATCTTTTTTTGCTTTTTTCATTTGTTCTTCCGGTAAATTACTTTTACTTATTTGTAACAATTTTCGCTCCAAATATTCCATATAAGATTTAATTTCCATCTTATCTAACATTTCAGAAACGATATAAATATCATCATAAGCAAATTCTTTAATTTCACTCATTTAAAACGCTCCTTTTCTATGCCGCAACATCATAATCTCTAATTTCTAGTGGTGGAGTTGTTGGGGTACTATTGTCATAATGACCAGTATACTGCATTTCTCCAACAACTTCGTCTTTCTCCTTAAAATCCATGCTTATATTTCCATCGTTTAAGGCATTATAAATAATTATAATACATGGCTTGCCATCATGTTTTTTACCAACAAAAGCAATATTAGTTAAATAATCTGCATCCTCTATATTTAATCTAAATACTAACTCATGGTAATTACCTTCGTCGGAGGTATCACATGGCATTCCATAACTTAATGAAAGATATGTCATTTTTAATAAATTAACAGTGAATTTAGGGGCATATCTTTCATATCTTCTTAATCCCTTATGAGGGCCATAAGCTCCATCAAATGGCATTTCCCTTATAACTCTCTCAACTTCTAATTTGGAGCCGCCTCTTGTAGCTCCGATTACGGCTTCGCCGACTTCTCCATAATCGGCATAAAATACGCCCTCGCCAAGAAGTATATCATTATCTGTTGGTATTTCTGGGGTAAAAACTCCCTTTGCCATTTTTTTACACCTCCTTTATTATGCTACAATGTCCCAATCTCTGATTATCAATGGAATAACTGTTGCATTAGAGTCAAAGTGAGCCGTAAATTGTGTACTATTTACAACTTCGTCTTTCTCTTGAAATGCTAAGCTTATATTTCCATCATTTAAACATTCTTGCAACTCTATTTTGAAAGGTTTTCCACTATGTTTCATTCCTACCACTGTTATATTTGAATAATATTCATTATCATTCAATGTAAGATTAGGAACAAATTTTCTATAGTCCCCCTCATCTGTGTAAGTCATGCCACCACCATTGACCGGAACAATAGTTGATTGTGTTTGTGCCTGTATTAATTCTATAGAATCAATATAAAAAATTACCTCTGCATCTGGTGCGGCATCTAATGAAATACTAACACCTGTTACCGCTGACCAATTACCGGTTCCGGCTTCTGTAAATGCAGACTTAAGAACTTTAAAACTTGTCCATTCGTCTGCCGTTAAAGCACTTGCGGCAACATCGTAATAATAATAATTTGTTTCGGTGTCCTCAGCATCCATATGGAAGGAAATTCTTAGATCAGCACTTCCAAGATCGGCCAAATCTTGAGTAGTAACATAAATTGCAAATCCAATATAGTCGGCAGTTGTCGAAGCTTCACCGTTATCAAAGGCCGTTAAATCTTTAGCACTTGCATAAACTTCATGTATTCCATCCCCGGAACTTGTTAATGTTCCTTTTGCTGATTGAGAGCCTTCTAAAACTATAGAAGTTTCGGCGGCGTAAACTCCACCACTTGCAACTGTCCACCCTTTAGACTCAAACAAAGTATCGCTTTCGGCATCGCTTAAAATTTTTCTATTAAAATACTTTAAACACAAAGCTTGAATTGTTAGTTTGGCCATAAATTTTTCATATCTTCTTAATCCTTTATGGGGGCCATATTGCCCATCGGATTTAATTTCCTTTATGGCTCTTTCAATATCAACTTTTAAACCGCCTCTTGTACTTCCCAGCTCAATTTCTGTTGGTAGGCCATAATTACCATATATTTTAGCCTCACCTAACGCAATATCATCATCAATCGGAACCGTTGGAGTTACTAGACCTTTAGCCATAAAAAAATCACCTCACTTTTAATAAATATCTTTGTTGGATTCTTGACATATTGGGAATACTGGTCGGGATTTCTCCTTCAAATATAATATGACTTTGATAAAATCCCTCTGTCTCAGATTGCCAATAATAATTGAAGCCGGCTTTTACAAGATCGGCTTGGGCTATTATTATAGAGCTATTATTTGTGTTATCCCAAAAATCAATATCTATAATCCAATCAGTTCTATTTCTTATCTCATTACTGGAAGATGACAAGTTTGTTACAACATATGGGAATGTTGCATCTTCTGGGGCTAATTTGGAATATAGATCAATAGATATTAATTCGTCTATTCTTGCATTCGCATATTGTTTTAACTTATCAAATGTCACCGTAGACCCTCCTAGCAATTGCATTTATTTCTGATATATGATTTTCCATTGCCGGTCTTATAAATGGTTGAGCTTGCATTTTATAAGTTCCCATTTCTACATAACCGGCATATGGTGCATCATTTATTAATGTTAATTTTCTATGAAAAAATTTCGTAACTTTAAAGTCATTTCTTGATTTTAAATAACCGGTATCGACTGGTACATATTCATCCATTTTGGATTTACAAAATTGGCCTATTTCATTCATACATTCAAACTCTTTATTATCTAACACACCAATAAAATTTAAAATTCTGTTAAAACCGGCCATAAAATCACCCCGCTTTACTTATCCCTTCAATTTGTGCATCTCCTTGACTGTCGGCAACTGTGGCCTTGACTTGCACTTTATAATATCTATAATATGCAATGCTTGTAAATGTTCCGACAGCGGCGGCCGCTAAGCTTGCTTCGGCCTGAGCCTCAATATATGTTGTGCCATCATTGGAAGCTAAGACCTTCCAATCAATGCTATTTGCTCCATCTGTATTTTTACAAGTATAACTAATTATACTTTTTCCATAAGTGTCGATCAGTGAGCCGTCGACATCTGCATAAGCATTAGTTGTTTCTTGATCTGCTGGGTTTACGGTAATAGGAGTTATATGTTGAGTTTGAAAATTACTCATTAATACGATGCCCCCATCCTTATCCAATTGGCCCCTGAAATTGCATTATCAGCACCACAAAGATATAAATAACTTGTATCATATTTCATCTGTCCAGCAGTGCCAACTGTTCCATCTACTCCGGCAGTTGTTGTGCCTAATGTAGCGGCATCAAAAACATTTGTTACGGCTGTGAATGTCTCAGTCGTTGCGATATCGTCTCCGGCAGTTCCTTTTGTACTTGCTGTAATTGCCATATCATCACCAACAAAAGCGGCAGCAGTTACTTGGGTATGGGCCGTATTAATTCCGTCGGTTCCGTTTATTGCGGCCGGAATCAATGTTTTACAATCCGCAAGATCAGCACCGACATCAATTTCTCCATCGGCGGCAGCTGTTCCATCTGCTGTAAATGTATATACTTTAGTACCAATTGTCATAGTATCCCCGGCAGTTGGTTGAGTATCTAATGTCAAAGTTCCTTTACTTGCAACGGCATTAACCGGAGTACCTGATGAAAACATGTACTCGAAATATTTACTTAAGTTAGGATTTTTTACTTTTTGTTGCAAAATTTCTAAATAGCTATCAGCCATTTTTTAGACCTCCTTAAATATTGTTTTATTTGAACAAATAATATCTAAGGAAAATAGAATTGAACTCTTTCCAATCTCTTATTTTCAACACTAGAAGACGATTAAAACGTCATTTGTTCCGTAGTGTTAATTCCATTATATCATATATTTACGCCGAATATTGCCCCAATTATTGAACATATAGCACCAACTAATATATTAAATTGCCTATCACTCAGATTCATAAAGTTTTTTTTTGAGTTTGCCTTTTGAATCAATTGACAATTTTCTTTTGTTACGAAATTATCTAATTTTTGAGAAATTTCGTCGATTTTTTTAGACATTGGGTCTAATTTTAAGTCTAAATACATTTTAGTATCTTTATCCATATTATCACCTTTTTTATATTAAAATTGGGGGAATAATCCCCCATGTTTATTTATGTTAACTTTAAGAAGTAGTTAGACCAGTAATTTTTCCATGATATTCTTCTGGGCCATAATCAAGTCCCAACTGGGTATATACTTGTTTTGCATAAGACGCACCATCTGTCGGTTTATCTTCTACTAATACAAGTCTTCCTTGAATTGGACATGCTTTAATTCTGCATACAGTCATTTCAACAAAGAAAATGCTACCTGTTGGCATATTAGGGTCATACATAATGTCTATCATGCCAAAGTCGGTATAAAATGCAGAGACTTGAGAACCTCCAATAAATCTGTCCATTGGAACAAACTCATACAATGCCCCTAAAGCCTGTCTTTGAAAGCTATTACACAAAGCAACAATTCTTTGCATAATAGCACCGGAATCAACCATTGCTTTAATTACAGAATTAACATGAGACTGTTTTAAAGCCACTGTTCCGGCCGCAACTGCATTTGTTGTAATTGCATTTGCTAAGCCTCTCATTTTTGCCGCTGTTGCCGCACTGGCCGCACCTTGATAACTTCCATTAATACATGAATAGTTAAGATCGGAAGCCATACCTCGCATATTAGTCATAAGTTGGAAATCTAACTCAGATTGTACAGGGTTTCCATCAACACCAAAAGTCATACCGGCTTGGGCTCCATCAATATTGTGAACCCCACTCAAAGCATTATTAACAGTTCCTGTTGTAGAAAGTTTTTTATAGGACACTTCCGCTTTTCTTTGAAAGATTTGACAAGTATTAACATCTTGCCCTCTTGTAATTGTGTTTGCAGTAACGCCAGTGACAGAGGATGCCTCTGTAATTGCAGGCTGTGAACCTGCACCGGTGTCAACCGGCTGAGCGACAGCAAATTCAAATGAATTTGTTCTTGAAGCAACGGCAGGATTTAATTCACCATTTGAAATAGGATTTCCTAAAGCATTAATAAATGGTGTCTGCCTAGCTCCAAGCATAAAAATTTGACCTAAATAATTGAGGTCTTCACTGTCTGTGTAAGCCATAATAATATCACTCCTTTAAAGATTTATTATTCGCCATCACCACTAACTTGTTTTATTTCTCTTTGTACTTTTTGCATAGTCAAAAAGTCTTGATTTTTTTCGGCTTCATTATATTTTTTTATCAAGTCTTCTTTACTGCTTGGCTGTGGTGGTGGGTTTGTGCCTCCTCCACTTGGTGGAGTATTCCCGGTAACTTTATTAGTAAATAAAGCCTTGTAATTATCCTTTAATGGTAAAATTATTTTATCACCATTTAAGATGTTATCGTCCTTAACAATAACATCATCTAAATTTATTTTTCCCATAACCAAATCAGGATGTAAACAACCTTGACTTGATAAAGTACTTTCAATCAGATGTTTTTTATTGTCATTTTCGATTCGTTGTTCGTATTCTTGCTTTTGTTGTTTTATTAAATTCTCAAATTCAACTTTTTGCGTCTCTAGTTTAGTTTTCATTTCTGAACCAGTAACCATGTCACCAGTATGTTTTAATTGTTCTTGATATTGTGTTATTTGAGTTTCTAATAATTTAATCTTCTCTAGTTTTTCATTAAATACATTTTTAGGAATAATTTTTGTTGGGTCATTTGGTACATATTCCGACTCTCCTAAAGAATCCTTAAGAATACTTAAAACTTCAGAACTCAACTTACTATAATTATCTCCTAATAATCTTTTTAACCATTCCATTTTTTTCTACCTCCTAATTATAGCTTTTTTATACTCTAGCTAAGAGTAAAGGAGTGACTATTTAAATATATTATACATCATTTTTTAGCTTTTTAACATTTTTACTTTCATATTTGAGTTTTTATTAATTGTAGTTGTTCCGCTTGATGCATTTTGGGCCCATTGTAAATGGACTTTACCGCCAATATTTGACGTTTTAATTAATAATTTTTCTTTAATCCAAGAACCGGAAGCATATGTTCCATAATTAACCGCCGTTGTTAATGAACTTGTATATCCACCTCTAAGCCCTGTATTTGAAGACGTTGTCATGCTAGTTTCGGCCCCCATTAAGATTCTATTTAAACATTCAACATCACCATCGGAGTCATAATTTAATTTTATATCTGGCGTAGTACTTGAAGCTGTTGTCAATAATTCGACCTCAATCGAAAAAATATTATTTGGCGGTAAATAAACAAATAATTCATTATCGTTAGATAAAGTAGTTGTTGAACTTCTTATTTCAGCTTCTTTTTTAATAATAACTTTTTCACTATCCCATGATTCTAGTTGTGCATTTTGAGTATTGGAAAAACTAAAATCAGTTATAAAACTATGGCCGGTTGTTGAATAGTGGCCAAAATAAACACAACCTATTGAATCACTGCTAATAGTTGTCTCATGTTCTAAGACTCTTATTAATTCGCCATCTTTTTTCAACATAGCTTTTATATAGTCGCCTTGCTTTTCAACATATAAATTTACTCTTTCATTATAGAGTAGAGAATTAGTTAATGCAACCGAATAAGTCGTATTAACCCCGGCTTCCCATATACTTAGATAGAAAACATCTAATTGACAATAGACCTCTATATAATTATCAGTATCCACATGCCAGGTTATACTTGTTAATTCCCCGGCATCCTTGCAATACATTTCAAATTTCCCAATAAATTCAACAACAGAACAAAAAACATGCAAATCATATTCATTTCCAGATTCATTTTTTTCATTTACTTTTCCCATGCCTAATCTGTTTATTGTGGGGTCTTTGTATATTTGATATAAGTCTGATAGTTGAGAAAAAATATTTTCCCAACCTGTAATAGATCCCCGGTAAATTTGAAATGGGTTAGAATAATATGGATGCTCCGGGTCTTCTCTTATTAACTGTAAAAATAAAGCTGTAAAATAACCGCCGGAACCGTTAGTTTCTGTATAACTTTGACAATTTATCCATGTTATGTCGTCCCATCCGCTGGGGGTTCCATTAACCGCAAATTCGCTTTTTCTAACATATAATGTATTATAGCCATTTCCAAGACTTGAAGCAAAAACACTATAACTATAATTATTACTGTTATCATCCCCAAGCTTAACTGTGATACTTTGTAATTTTGTATCATCACTCACATAAACACTATAAGCGATAATGTCATCGTCTCCACTGGCCCCACCATCGTTAAACTCTGTTAAATCTATAGATGATATATTTCTAGTCATACCAATAAAACTGGCTGTGTCGTCGTCCTCTGTACATCTAACGCCGGATTCCCCAATAAATTTATTTGTTGTATCTGTAGACAAAGTCTCGCCGCCGCTTAGCCCTGTCCAATCAGTATGATCTTGGAAATATTCTATTGTTTTAACATTTCGATCATAATAATATTGCTTATAATCTCGAAATCTAAAATATTGCGATCTTCCAAGTTCTTCGTCTGCAATTTCGCAAACTCTTGAAATCTCGTCCATATTTGCGGCCGACAACGGCACCGCTGTGCTTCCATCTGTAAAATCTTTTTGAACATATCTCCCAAAAGATGACATATTATTTCACCTCTTTATTTTTACTGTCTTCTAGCTGTGTTATGGTAGTAGGAATATTATTTTTAACATACTTGGGTAAATCTTCGCTTTTAGATAAACTACCCCCATGTTTTTTTAATTCGTCTTTTACTTTAATTTTTACATCATCGGCAGTAAATATAACGATCTGGGCTTTTCTATTTTCGGCCGGCTTTTCTTTTTCTCCGATAACCTGCGTAAATCCGATTAAATCTTTAATTTGATTAAAATAATTTACACAAAAAGAATTATAAGCTTGTTCTAAAAATTCATTTAATTTTTTTGTATCTTTTAAAATACTATCTGGGATTTCAAAGCTATTTTGGAATTTACTCATTATTTTTCATCCTTTCATATTTTACTTTACAATGACAATTTATATCGAGCTTGGCAACTCCAAATCCTCCGGGATATTTTGTTTTAAATCCATCTATAGAAAAATATCCATCATTGTCATTTATTTGATTGTGCATCCTAATATGGGCATCTCTTGAATTTCTAAATGAACATATCCAACGGCCCTTTGTTTTAAATCCGGCCTTATTTGCTAGACTATTACAAAAATTTTTAGTCCGTTCCAAAATCCGATGCGAATCTGTTCGGATAATTCTCTTAGTATTATTATATTCCCTGTTAAATCTTTTTTTTATGTTAAGTTTATTTTCAAGACCGATTTTTTTTACATCTTTAGTCAATTTTTTGCCATTTCTTGTAATTCTATCAAATATAGTTTTTCTTTTTACTTTGGAATTTATAATTTTATTTTTATCCTTTTTATTTAAAATTATATCAACTTGAATTTGTTTTGCAGTGCCGGAGAACGTTGCATTAACAGAACTATTCAAATCTTTAGCAAGCTCTTGATTAATGTATTTATAAGTTTTTCCGACTTCTTTTTTTACATTTTTATCATCTAATACACCCATTAGATCATTTAAAACTTGCCTTAATTCTTTAAGTTTCATTTGGAATCAAATCCTCACTACCATCATTATTATTATATTCCATCTGGTCATTCTCTAGTTCTTTTAATTCGGCTTCTACATCGTCGACCATAAAACAATTTTTTAATAATGTTCTTCTTGAGACAATACCATCTAATTTTAACATTATTTCGGCATTCTCTAGTTCATTTATTAAGATAGTCTTATTTATTGTGATATCAACTTTATTGATATCAGATCGTGTTTTATTGTGTAATTCATGCCATTTATTATTGATCTTCAAACATTCTTTAATATATCTTTTTATTTCTTTAATAAACTTATTGGCTTTCATATCAAGTAAAGAGAAATGAGCTTTAATTACAACATTTGTTAATGATGCACCTTTCAGATCATCAATATCAACACCCTTTCCAAAAGTGTAAATAAGTTTCTTTAGTATAATTAAAAATTCACTTCTTGCTTGATATGGCACTTCTCTACTAATAATATCAATTCCCCCATCTTGTCTAACTGATATCATTTTATATTTTTTTAGCCAATCCATTAATTCTATTGCGGCAGTCTCTGTCGCTACATTTTCCGAATAATTTCGGATAAAAAGAATTAATTCTTGAAAATCAATAAAGTTATTAGCAAAATCCGATATTGTAAGATCATAACAATCAATCAAAGTTTTAATTCTTTGTAAATCATTCATTTTATGTCTATTATTATATAATGGAGCAAAAGGAATCAATCCCCAATTTCCATTATCAAAATGGGAAGTTTCTTCTATAAATTTATATCCTTCCTGTTCTAGGATAAAAATAAATTTTCCTTCCGGTTCCCAATATTCGGCGAATTTATTATCATCATTTGAATATAACCTAATTATTCCTATCAATTTTTTTTCTATAGTATTGTCATATAGTGGAATTATATTTTCTGACTCAACAACTTTTGTCTTTAGTTCTCCTTCGGAAGATGGATAAAAAAAAGTCCAGCCTTGAGCTTTTATACTTGCCTCTTCCGCAACGACATCTATTTCCTCATTAAGATCAAATGATAAATTAAAATTATCCACAATAACATCTTTACTTAAACAATAACTTACTTTTTGATCTATTAATGTACTTAGAAAATTTGTAGGTATTTTTTTATTTGCTCTATACCTATCCTTTTTCGATTCTCCAAGCCCATCAATATATTTAAATTCCCTTTTTTTTATGTCATTTTCTGAACAATAATAATTTAGGCCATCTATCATATTTTTATATTCTTTTGATTCAACCCATTTATTTATAATTAGGGTTAATTGTTCACCGTTCATAAAATCACCCCTTTCTTATTATTATATCCAAATATACGATTTTTAGCTATTTGAAAGAAATGTCTATCTATTTCAAAGCCTATAAAACATCTATTTAAATTATTAGCGGCCACGCCAGTACTGCCGCAACCCATAAAGGTATCTAAAATTAAATTATTTTCTGCAGTATAAGTTTTTATTAAATATTCTAGTAACTTAATAGGTTTTTGGGTCGGATGGTATGGTCTTTGTTCTTTAATAAAGAACAATAAATTATTTGGGTAACACATATCTTCGGGTATCGTTTTTTTAACTACTTTGTAATGATCGCCGTATAGATCACTTTTATACATTCTTTTCTTAGGTGGCCGGATATTTTTTGGGTCATTTTTAAAAAGTTGTGGTTTATATAGAGCTTGTTCTTTATAAAAAATAGATATATTTTCACTTTTTCTTAGTGGCTGTTTTTTGCAATTTAAAAAATTTGTTGCTTTATCTTTTATCCAAATCCAATCATATTTATAATTTTTTAAATTTGGATATCTGATTAATGTTGAAAATGGTTCTATACCAAATATTGCAATACACCCATTATTTTTAATTATCCGTTTATATTCTTTCCATAACAAATCTATATTAAATATCTTGTCCCATTTTGCCGCTGTTTTTGCATATGGCGGGTCAGTCAAGATCATATCTATAGAATTATTTTTAATGTTTTTCATTGCTTTGAAACAATCAATATTTTCAATGTTTATCATGTTTCGGAACCCTCCAACCTGACTGTAAAATAATATCATCAAGTGCATACCTTGCGGCATCAATTGTATGATTATCTTTGTCGGGATATTCATTTATCCATTCGCCCTGTTTATTCTTCTCATAAGAATAAGTCGAAAATTCTCGATAAGCATTAGGGCATCTTTTTCGATCAATATTGATCGATTCTAAGTCTTGGAACCACTTAATTCCATGTCTTACACTGTCAGGGCCTTTTTGGCATGGTATCATATTTATATTATATTCTGTTGACATTGTGTTTATTGACCTTAGTTCTGCTGAATCGCCTTTTATAATTTGGTTGTAAATGGCTTTCGCTCTTACTAAATCTGCTAATTCACGATTAGCATATCCATAACCAAATATTTCATCAAAAAACCAAACTGCAGAATGTTTTCTTGAATAACACAACTTTTCAAATGCCGAAGGGTCACGCCTTAACCCAAAATCAAGGCCTTGTCTTATTTTATCAAATGTTAAAATATCATCATCGGTCAAAGTAATATTTTTAACATTAGTAAATATTTCGCCGCCTATACCGGTTATTTCTCCAAGGTATTCATTTTTATAAGCTTGAAGATTTTTTCTTTTTAAATAATTGGCTTCATAGATGAAGTCATCACCCAACCACTCTGGCGGAACCATTTCCCAAGTGCTGGTATTTTGGACTAATCCTCTTTTATCATATGAATCAAGCCACCATTTATTTACCCAGTGATTTATTGATGGTGGTGTATTAAATGTATAAATGGCTAGAGTTCTGCCGCCCCTTGCTAAAGATTGATTTAAATTTCTAATTTCTGGCTCTCCGTCAAATTGGTCAAATTCCTCTAACCATCTATATTTTATATAACCATTTGGAACGGTTATAGATTTAATTTTCGTCGGGTCATCACAACCGGAGAAAAATATTGTTTGGCCCGATGGTTTATAAATAATTTCCATTGGTGACACTGTACATTTAAAAAGATTATCCCACCCAAGCATAGAAATACCTTTTTTGACTTGATTGTATACACTCTTTTTGAGAGTATTTCCAACTTTTCTTATTGCTATTGCATGAGATTGTATGCCACGCTTACAATCCATAACTAATAAAAATGGAAGCATTAAGCCAGCAAATGACGATTTTGTCGAACCTCTGCCGCCTCTCAATGCTATTTCCGATACTTCCATATTTAATATTGCCGGAACGAAATCATCAAATTTTGGGATTATATAATCATAAATTTCTAGCATTTTTTTTGCCTTCCCTTCATTGGGTCGACTATATTTATTGTAACATTGTTTGATTTATCCTCATGCTTTTTCATTAACTCTTTGGCGGCTTCAATGCCGTATTTTATATGGATTCTTTTTGTTTCTTTTATTGCTCTTTTCATAACTTCCTCATAGTATTTATATATAGCTTCCTGAGATTCCATAAATTCATTTTTTAATTTTTCTTTTGCTATATTTTTTAATTCTTCAATATGCTCTAAGATATGATCTTTATTTAACATTCTATTTCCGGCATTGCTTAAACTTCTAATTTCTTTTGGTGTTAATTTATCGTAATCTTTTTTTAATTTTATATTTTTGCATAGGCCGGAATAATAGGCCGCTTTTGTTTGATTATGATAAGTACAATAAAAAGCGGCAAATTCCTCCTCTTGCATGTTTAATTTTTTTTTTCAGACAATTTAATCACCTAATTTTTTTTGACTTTGATTATCTGGAGAACCAACAACAAAAGATATATACATATATATATTATCTTTTGCATTTTTAGGAACCGGAAAAAATGACAGGCTATTTGTCCTTCCATCGTGCCTAACAATTGCTTGAAACTGTTGCCGATCTTCATTAAATTTAATTTCACAATTAAATTCTTTTCCGCATGAGTTTATAATAAATTCCTTGTGTTCATATTCTTCTTTAAGATATTTTATTTTAAACTCTAATCCTCTGTAATGTTCAGTCAGAGTTGTTTTAGATTTTACTTCTGCCATTTTTGACATCCTCCTCAATCATTTTAAATCTTATCAAAGTGTCTATTTCTGCCGGACTTAATTTAGAATTAAGTATATCAGACATTAAAAATTTCTTTGGCATATCAAATTTTTCATTTGATATTTGTTCCATTTCTGTCTGATATGCTTCTTTATCTTTATACACAAAGATAATAGATTTTTTACCCTTAACATTTGTTTCAACTTTTTTATAATTATTATTTTCGTCTCTTTCTACATGTTTGTCTAATAAACTATTTTGTAATTCTACCAGACTTTTTTCTTCTTTTCTTAAGGTTTCCATGTTTTTTATCACTGCAAACTTTAAGGCCGCAGTTAGTGTATTATCAACATATAGACTGTTCATAATTTTTATAAAAGTGTAAATATCTTTATATTGCATATTATCGCCCCTCCTTTTAACCTGATTATAACATAAGCCCCTAAGCTGTACAAACTTAGAGGCCCTTATCTAAACCAAAAAATTAAAAATTTGAGATTTAAAAGTATTTATTTATTTTATTAAGGTATATATATTATACTACTTTTTTATTTCTTTTTCATGTAATTCTCAAAGTTTCTTAAGATGTAACATAAGTTTTCAAAATTAATATTATCTGTTTCTTTGTATTTTTCACCTATAAACCATCCTTTATCGAATGCTTCTTTTAATATGCCTGTATAACCTGTCTTTGGTTTTGTTGTTGTTGCTTCTTTTTTATAAGACTTATTAAAATATTTGCAAATACCTCTGCAAATATCTTGAGCAGTCTCTTTTTGAAAACTTTCTTTTTTTAATAATGCGGCTTCTTTTTTATTTGTCATAAACGCCGCCTCAATTAAAATTGCTGTCATTGCTGTTTTTCTTAATACATAAAAATCAGCTGATTTTACACCTCTATTGTCTTGCTTTGTTCCTTTTAATAACTCATTTTGGACTAAAGTAGCCAATTTTTTTCCACTAGAGCTACCCGGATAATAATATGTTTCTACTCCGTCGGCATTATTCCAGCCAGTACCATAAGCATTAGCATGTATTGATACAAATATATTAACATTTGCATTATTAGCCCTATTACACCTATCTTGTAAGCTGTTATCTGATGTCATTGGAGAACAGTCAACAACACTAAAACCATTTCTTTTTAGTTCAGGAATTAAATATTTTTTTACTTTTTCATTAAAATAATTTTCATGGTATCCGTCGGGAGTCCTTTTTCCTGCGGTTTCGTAACCATGTCCGTCATCAATACCTATTTTATAACCCATTTTAAAAACCTCCTATAATCTAATATCATCATTGATTAAATCAATTTCATAATCTACAATTTCCCTATATGCCATTTCAAAGACATTTTTAGGGCTCCAACTCATATGATTTGGTTTTCCCGGATTAGGATATATTACCATATATCCTTCCGATTCATCCTTAAGGCTACTTTCAAAATTTGCCTTATCTCCATATTTAAGTTTTTTGTATTCACCGTATGTCATCGGTTTTGCTTTGATTATCTTGCATCCTATGTAATTTTTCATTAATTTTGCCCCTTTCTACTATATTATGAAAAATTGTCATATTATCAACTAATACTTGGTGTAATGACATGGCTAAAATGCTAATTTTATTATGTTCAAGGTTTAATTCATACTCAAAATTTAAAGCCTCTATAACTTCATGTATGAATACCTTATCTTTTATTTTATCTTCCAGATCAGAATCAATGTCTATATTACCGCTATTTCCACAGCAACGGCCCAATGCGTTATGATCTCTTGCTAAGTCTTTTACCATATTAATATTATATAGAATACCACCAATTTTTATAAAATTCATTTCTTAGCTTCCTCCTAAATTCTAAAATTTATCTTTTGTGGTAGGATTATTTAAAATTCCAAATACTACTAAACAGCTTAATATTACATCAATTAAATTTTTTAGACTATCTAATTGTAAATCATTGACTAAACCTGTTTGATTAATGAATAGCAATATAATACTTGCTATACTGGCCCAAACAACTTTACTTTTTAATCTATTCATCAATTTATTTTCCCCCTTTCTTGTGCAAAATCATAAAATGTAAATGGCTCATATTTGTTATTTACTAAAGATTTTTTAAATAACTGTGTTGATAAAATTCTCCTAGAATGAAATTGAATGTGTTTAAATGTTATAATTTGATTTTTTTTAGCCAAATCCAATAATTCTGCCGCTTCTTCCATATTAACAAATATTTGCTGCTGAATCCCGAAGTCTAGTGTAAAAATGATTTGATATAATAAAATTTTTGCCTTATCCATTGTTTGAAGCTCCTTTTCATTTTGAATTCTTTAGTTTTGCCAATTTCAATTTGATGATCTGTCCCATAATATAAATACATTGTACCACCTTCAAAAACATCAATTTCCTTGTTCTCTGGCATTTTTTTTCACTCCCTATAATAAATTCGTATTCCATGATAATATTATTATTTTTATCCATAATTTCAAAGGTATTAACTTTTTTATCTAAGCAAGATAAATCTAATTTCCGGGGTTTCATCCCCAGAATTATTTTAAATTTCTTTCTTTGACTGTTCAACAGTTGGAACCTCCATTAAGATTGATTTTAATGATCTGTATAATGCATCCTCTAAATGTCTTATAGCTAAGGTTGTATTTTCGGGATGATTTCCCAAATTTATTATTTTTGAAGATAGATTTTTAAAATCCATCCTCAAATCTTCAATCTTTAATATTTTATCTTCATCCGGGCTAATATTTGTCATGCTCTGCATTGTGTCAGTTAATAGTTTAACTTTCCATTCATTCACCCTTAAATTCCCCCTTTACTTCTACAAAATCGGTTATGTTAACTTTTTGATTTGTATAAGTATTAATATAATATACTTTTATATCATTAATTCTTATAAAAACATTAGCAAAATATAACATAGCATCTTTACTCATATTATTAATACTTTTTTTTATAAAATTAACTGCAAATTTTACTTCACTATGACTTAACTGGCTCACTTCTATTTTTGAATTATTTACAAGAAAAACCATTTTATATAATTCTTTATTCATTAAATTATATCTCCTCTCAACATATGGGGCATAATACCCCAAATCATAAATTAATTTTGCTTTCATTCATTATTTTAACTCTTTCGTTTAATTATAACTTTATTTAAGAATAATTGCCTAAACCCTTCAATTTCTTCTTTTATATTATTATCAATTTCAATTTTTAGATCATCTTTATATTTAGTTATGATAGTTAACATTGCCAAAGTTAAATCTTTATAATCTTTATATAATGGTGTAATATCAAGCTCTCCAGATTCTTCAAAATTTTTAATCAAATCTGAAAAACTTAAAATTTTCTTTTCTTGATCTGCTTCAAAAAAATAATTAAATGGATTATTTATCATTTCTTAGCTTCCTTCCTAATTTCAAAATCAACATGCTTATTGCTGTAAAATCCATATCTAATATCATCTGTAAATAAACAGATTTTAAAATTTTTATACTTCCAAGGGGTTATTATATAAAATACTGTATATCTTATATGCAAACATAATAAACAATTTTCACATTGTGTATGTAAGATATTTTTTCTTACTGATATTAATTTCATTTAGTCACCCCATTTATTTATATATTTCCTCATGTAATAGTTCAATTCATTAAACTTAAAGCGGAACGTTTTTTTATATTCCGCTTCAAATTTTTTCTTTTTATCTTCAGATAATTTTTGATAATTATTATATCCTATCCTATCCATTGATAAAATAACTTCAAAATTAGCCATTATTTCTCATCATCCTTTTAGTTATTTCTAAAATTCTTGTATATCTTACTATTTGAAAGTTTATACTAGTTAACATAATTAATTGTTCTTGCCGTTGAACTATATTATTTTGTTCGTAAAGTTCTTCTAAAATTATGTCATATTCATTTTGCATATTTTTAATTTTTTGCTCAATATGCTTAATATCATGATTTCTAATCATGTCCTGACTTTCAACTGTATAGTCATATAAATTAGTCATTTTCTTCATCCCCAAGCATTATTTTAAATCCTCTAAGCTGTAATTTACTAAGGCCTGTGTAAATATCATTAAATGCTTTTTTTATTTTGACATTCTCAGTTTCAAGAACATCACAAGCACATCTAAAACAAATATCTTCTTTCTTTATAATCTTAGCTTCCTTGACATCGGTTCCGCATTTTGCACATTTCATTTTTTAATATTCTCCTTAAATTTTTCTATTTTTTCTAATAATTCATCGACTTGCTTATCAAGTGAGTAAAATTTTTCTTGAAGTTTTTTTCCCATTTCCTCCACTGTTGATAATTGATCTTTACTGATTTGATCTGATTTGGTTATTTTATTATAGATTTTTATGCTATTTTTTCTATAAGAATTTATAATTAATAATGTTATTATTAGCGAAATCAACATTATACCTACCAAAACTATATGTGTTATTAAGTCGTTCACTTCTTAGTTTCCTCCTAAATTTAATCCTCTCCCCTACCCTATCAAATAGGTCTTATTTTAACAAAATAGACATAATAAAGAGGGTAGGGGAGGGGTAAAAATTAATTTTCTTCGTCTTCTGCATCCAATTTAGAAATACTTGATATAATCGCATCGTCTAACTCTGAATTACATTTCTTTAGAATTGCCCCCATTTTTCCGGCTGTTTCTACAAGCTGGAAAATATCACTCATTAATATCTGAGTCATAATTTTTAAATCTTTTTCGTCTGCTGTTTTTTCAGACAAAGATTTAAATGTTTTATCAATTCTTTTAACCTCATTCTTCAAATTTAAGAATTCTAAGGTTAAACTACCAAAAAATTCATTTGTAGACATGAAGTTTAAACCATTTTGCCCTTTTTCATAGTCTAATGATTGATTTATTAGCTTGGCAATTATTTCAAATGCTAATTTTCTTTGTTGCTTTTCAAATTTTTCCATTTTATTTAGCTCCAATCAATTTTATTTTAACATTTTCTATTTGTAAGGTAGCCCCTTCATGCAATGTTGCATTTTTATATTCATGAATATAAAAATCATCTGTTTTTGGGGCCATAATTAAATTTATCATATCATCCCACCCATTATCATTAGATATGACATTTCCGGTTCCGCTTATACATTTAATATGATAAGTACCGGGGAAAATATCTCCATTCTTTTCAACTTTATAATTACCCGGCCCAAATTCATAATTATTTGTATTTGGCGTTGTCTTAGCTTCCTTGTTAATCGTTGGTTCCGGGGCATGTTCTGCCGGGGTAGAAGCCCCGGAACATGCTATAATGGATAAAATAAATAAAACTATAAAAAATATAACTACCTTCTTCATTTGGAATTATTCTCCTTTTTTAGATTCTTTAAAATTTCTTGTAAATTTAAGCTTAATGCTTTATCACTGCTTGATTCAACGGTCTTACTGGCTATTGCTTCAATCTTGTCATAAGCGGCCGCCAATTTTTCGGATAAATTCTCATTCTTTTCAACTTCATTATTAAATGATTTATCTAAAATTAATAATTTTTCTTCTAATGCTCTTATTTCAGCATCATTTTTTACATCTTTTAAAGCCATTTCATGATTAAAGTCTTTTGTCATAATAGCCCTTTGCTTTCCAAGTTCAGTCTTTACAGCTTCATTTATTGCCTGTTCTCTTCCTTCTTCAAGCTCTTTTATTCTTTCTTCAAGCTCATTAAATTTATTTTCCTTTTCTCTGAACTCTTCGACTTTTCTTGTTAGTTCCTTTTCTTCCTCTGCTATAACTTTTCTTCTGGACTCTTCCTCTTCATCAAGCTTATCATTTAATTTCTTTCTTGCTATCATTGTATTATATGTAATTTCTTCCATTTTTATAGTATTTGATTTTTCTAGTTCTTCTTCTTTTTCTTGATAATCTGAATTTAAATCTTTGATTTCTTTTTCATGTTTTATCTTAGCTTCCTTGTTTGCCTGTATTAATGCCTCTAGAGTATTTACGCTATACTCTATATCAGTCAATTCTTGCAATTGTTCTTTTTTAAATTCTATGGCATCATTGACTTTAGATAGATCATCATACACAGACTTTATGTAATTAATTGTACCAATAGCATTGTCTAACTCGTATCTTCTGCTTTCTGCTGAATCATCAACTTTGCTAAATTCCATTTTTTTCTTAGTTAACTCTAAATTTTCTTTCTGCAGTAAATTTAAATTTGCGGTTACTTCTTTTAGTTTTGTAAAAATTTCGTCCTTTGTTGACTTCATATTTACTTTTTTTTCCATTTTTATTTATCTCCTTTTTGATTTTCAATTATAAGTTCTTCAATCACTGATATTATATCTTTATCAGTTTTATTATAATTTTCATTTTTTCTTAAACCTTCAAGATCATTATTTGCGAAATATGGAAATGCCCATATTGCACTTTTTACAATATATGGTTTTTTTGATTCTTCTTTTTCGATTGAATCATTAATACCATGAACAATCTCCATTAGTTTACATACAAATAATTTAGCAGATTTTATCTTTTTTATATCGGCAGAACCAATTAATCCAAGATCGCCGTCAAATTCACCCTCAAATAAAATTACATAATCTTCTGGTGTATATGTATAGACTCCATTATCAGTATGTAAGGTTATTTCTACTTTTTTAATATCATCATTCTTACTAAGCATTTTTTTTAATTTCCTCCTTTTCTATAAGTATCACAATCGAATCGTTCCGGGCAATCGGAACAATCAACAAAATTTTTTAATAGATTTTCAAATTTATATCTTTTAAGCTCATTTTTTATATTACCTCTATGTCTTTCTAATTCTTCAAGCATATTGGCCCCTGTGGTATGACTTGAAATAATGCTTAATGAATGAATATAATCATCATTATTTTTACCTTTGGCAATAATTATGTATTGCCCGGCTTCAAATTCATAATCATCAATTTTGATTACAACTTTTTTAGGGTCTGGCATTTTTTTATTTTCCATTTCTTAGCTTCCTCCATATTTGATAAAGTTCTGTGAATGTAGGGTTATTCATATTTCTAACCTCTTTTAACATTTCTTGGTAGAAGTAATCATAACAAGAATTTTTATGTATTTCGATTACTTCTGAATTATTAGCATCCAATACCAAATGATCTGAAAAATATCTTGATTCATTTTTCTTGGAGGCTATAACTCCATTTACAATACGTTTTCTTTTTCTATATTTAAGTCCATCAATAACATAATAGTTTTGTGTCTCTCTTTCTATTTTTTTAACTATCATGTTATTAATAGGGAAGCTAAGAGAGCTTCCCAATTTTATTATTACTTGCTTATTTTGCATTCCAATCATGTCCATTCTTACACTTATAATTTGTTAATTTTTTTGCATAATTTGGTCTAAAACTTACAGGAGATTCCCCGCATTTTGGACATTTATTTTCTTTTGGCTTATCATTATTTTTATCATCACCACCAGAAAATAAATCTGAGAAAATTTTCATAATGTTTTTTCCTCCCTTCAATATTTGATAACAATTATATTATATCAAAAAGGGACATCATATTCAAGTTATTTTTTCCAATTTTATATTACAAATGAAATTGGGCCGGAGAATAAAAATTCTCTAGCCCTCTGACAATCTGTTATCTAAATATTGAATTCAATTATAGTATAACACAATAAAAATATAAATAAAATATAAAAAAAAAATATGATTTATTACACGTTATTACACATTTTTACACTTTTTGCAATATAAAAAAAGATATGCCCAAACATATCTTTTAAAAATATCCCTACCCTATAGTCAATAAGAAGTCCTGAAAAAACTTAATCAAATATCTGTATCTTTATTATAACATAATAAAAGAGCTAATATAAATAGCCCTTTTAATAATTAATAAACAAGAATTTTAAAATCATCCTATAAATATTATAACATAAAAAAACCGAATAAAAAATATCCGGTTTTTTTATATAAATTATGTTCAAAATAATAATATTAGTTTATCAATAAAAAATTATACTGTCAAATTACCAATTATGTAAAAAATACTACAATAATGTAATAATTAAACATATCTATAAATAAATATAAATTACTGTAAAATATTATAAAAGATGTTAAATATTCATGCTGAGTGTAAAAAATTTTGCTGAGTATTTGCGGAGTATACTCAGCCTATTCAAGCCCAGTATTGATCTAAGATACAAAATTTATGCTTAGGTTGAAGCAATTTTTCTATATAATTACCCAAGCAACATAAAAATAACACAATTTACCATCTAAAACTATTTACCCTTTTTTTTAAGAGAATATACTCAGCACTCAGCAAAAAAAACCTACAAGCCAGTCATACCAATGTATATAAAAATGCTGAGTTCAAAAAATTAACCTACGCACAACCTAAGCAACTCAGCATAAAAAATGGAAAAAAAAAGAGCTAATTTTAGGTAAAAAGGTAGTGCTTTACCGGACGTATTTAAATAAAAAAAAGAGCTAATAGCTCTTTAATTTTACATAAAATAAATCTTTGCTTAAATGCTTATCCCTTAGCCACTTAATTTTAGTTTTTTTCAGCTCCCGGCCTATTGTGAACTTATTTAATAACCCTCTTTCATCTGATAGACTAGAATAAATTTCTGCACCTGTCAGCCATTCGCCCTCATTTTCTGCCGGGTTTAAATCCCAAGTATCTTCAATCATTAATAATTTTTCAGGTTTATTTATATATTCCTCATTATCATCCATAATTTTAATAACTTCCTCATTAGTAAATTTATAAGTTTTACCTTTTAAATAAAGTGAATACATATAGCCCCAAAGCATATCAATATCAATATTAGCCTCCTTGTCAAAAGACTTACAATGGAGGGTTAAGAATCTTCTAGTCCCGGTTAAGTCTTTTAAATACTCATTATCGTTAGTTGTACCACACAAAGAAGTTCTACGCTTACGCTCTATTGCCTCTTTAGCATATGGAAGCCTAAATTTATCTTTATAATCAGTTATGAAGTTTTTTAATGCTTCCTGATCTGCTTTTCTGAAAGTGCTTGATATTTCCCCCATTTCAACAAGCCAATTAGCTAGGGTTTCGATTCTATCATCTTTGTTTGTGGGATCCAAAGTTCGCCCCCCAAGAAAATATTTAGATCGAAACTTATCTGGCAATAAATTTCTGAGCCAAGTAGTTTTCCCGATAAACTGCGGCCCTTGTAATACTAACATATAGTCGGCGGCCGCTTGGCTGTCATCATCCGAACAGACTAAATATATCATTTGTAATAGAAATTTTCCGATAAATTTTTCTTTCCACTCTGAATTACTTTCTATAGTATCCATTAACCTATAGAAAATATCTTTATCGGGATTTCCTAAATAATATTGATAAGATTTTTTTAAATAATCTTCTATGGGGTTATACTCATTGTCTAGTGAAATTTTAATTAAAATATCTGTTAATTTCTCTTTAGTTATATTAAACTCGTGTTTTTCGCATTTATCCCGGATTTCTACAAAAAATGTTTCTAAATTATATTTAGAAATAATACCATCCTTGAAAACATCAAAAGTATTTCTTATAACATTATATTTTAATACAATATTATAATGTTTTAATAAACATAACACATTTTCCGTAACGTGCATTATATCAAGGCCAACCATTTTGGGCCGGCTTTCTTTATCGGGATATTGTTTCCAAAATTCGGATAATCTAATTAAAACTTTTTTTGGCTTTCCGTCTGTTTTTACTTCAATCTTAGCAAAACAAAAATCAGGATGCCATTTGATTTTTTTTAAATCCAAGTTATCCACATTATCCACAGCCTTATTTGATTTTGATTGTTGACAATTATCTCCATTTACTATATTATTATCGTAAGTATTGCTATTTTTGTTATAATTCGGGTCATAACTACCTCTACAGGTATTTATGGCCGTCTCTATTGTTTTATCCAAGTATGTAGGATGTTTTCTAAATTTATCCCGATTCCTTGAACTGTTAATTATCATTCTTTTTATTTGACTATGATCTTTAGTATAAAACGATAACATGGCCGCCAGTGCCATGTCGCCCTCGCTATTACCATCTTGACCGGGCTGGTAATATAAGTCTTGAAATTTATTGGCATTTTTAGACTTCATTATTAGATCAAAAATTTCTTGATCTGATAGGTTAGTAATGCCAGTGTTATAATTAACATTAAAATATGATTTCGGTTCTGGCCTCTTCCAAAACTTTTCATATAATTCTTTTATATCCATATTATTATTAATAATATGGATATTATTATATGAATTACCTGTCAAAGTGCAATATCTATTGTCATTTTGAGAATAAATCTCAATATGCTCCAGAGGGTTTTTATTTTTATAATGGGTAGAATTTAGAGATTCTCTAAATTTATCAAATGTCCCATCATCTATTAACATAAATCTTAAACCCTTTCCGGATGGTGATATTTCAACATATGTATTAAGAGTATTAACAATTTCCTCTGCTGTGTCTGTTAATTTGCCATCTTCAAGACAATTATCAATATCTCCAAATATTAAATTTGTACCCGGTAACATTAAACCTATTCCGGCTATTATAATTTTTTTCCCATTGTTTTCTATTTCTCGGCCAATATTTTTTATCTGTTGCGATTTTGTTGTTTCAAAATCGGCCCAGGTATTAGAATTATTACTCATTGCTAAGCCCAATGTTTTTGGGTTTATTGGAGGCTTTGTTAATTTATCCTTTTTTTCTTGAAGCCCCCACAATACCCAATTATCAGGCATATTTTTTAGTACATCTATTTTTCTTAAGTTATTGTAATTAATATTTATATTATATGTTAGTTTTAACATATATATATCACCCCATTTTATTTATTTCCTTAGTTATTGGTGTAATTACTATTTTACCATTCTCAACATTTATTGCTACTTCATCACCTAAACATAAATTTAACATTTCCAAAATATCATTTGGCATTAAAATATATTTTGAACTTCCTTTTTTAACTACTTTTTTAATTAACATTTAATTCCCTCCTTCGACTTGACGATAACTATATTATAGACTATAATATATACATAGTCAATAAAAAGTTTGGAGGTATATTATGGAACTCAGAAATTATCAAATATCGATAATAAATGAAATAAAAAGAAATTTATTAAAATATAAAAAGATTTGTATACAGGCCCCTTGCGGTTCTGGAAAATCTGTTATATTAGCTAAAATTATAAATGATACAACAGTTAAAAACAACAGAGTTTTATTTCTTGTACATCGTAAGGAACTAATAGAACAAATTAAAAATACATTAAATCAGTTTAATGTAAATTTTGATCTTGTTGATTTGTACATGGTACAAACCGCATGCCGGAGACTGGAAAAAATGAAACGCCCGGAAGTTATTATTACAGATGAAAATCATCACTGCTTGGCAGAAAGCTATATTAAAGTATATAAATACTTTGATGATGCTTTTTTATTGGGGTTTACAGCAACACCGATAAGATTAAACGGTGAAGGATTAGAAGAAATTTATAATTATATGGTATTAGGGCCAAAAATAAGCTGGTTAATTGAAAATAATTATCTGGCCCCTTATAAAATGTATTCAGTTAAATTAGCCAATACCTCCGATCTGCATATAAGGGCCGGGGAATATAAAAAGGATGAAATGACAAATTTAATGGAACAAAAAAAAATATATGGTGAGACAATAACAAATTATTTAAAATTAGCTGCAGGTAAAAAAACGATTGTTTATTGTGCATCGGTTAAATCATCGATAAACACAGCAAATCAATTTAATGAACAAAATATTCCGGCTAAACATTTAGCCGGAAATACCCCAAAAAATGAAAGAGCGGAAGCAATACAGGATTTCAGGGCTGGAAATATTACAGTCCTAACAAATGTTGATCTGTTTGGTGAGGGGTTCGACGTTCCAGATTGTGAGTGTGTAATTTTATTAAGGCCTACAATGTCATTAAGTTTATATATACAACAATCAATGAGGTCTATGCGTTACAAGGAAGCTAAGACCGCTATAATTATAGATCATGTAGGTAATTGCTTTAAACATGGCTTACCAGATGATGACAGGGAATGGACATTAAAAGGCAAACTTAAAAAAGAAAAAAATCAAGTTGGTATTAGAGAATGTCCGGCATGTTTTAGAGTGGTAGACTCAGGAATAAAAATTTGTCCATATTGCGGCCATGTATTTAATCAGAATAAAGAAAAAACTAAGGCCGTAACTATAGATATAGAACTTGAAGAAATAAATAAAAAAGATATTTTAAAGGGAAAAAGATTTTCCTATATCCATGAATTAAAAACTTTAAGAGAAATAATTGATTTTGTTGAAATCAAAAATTATAAACCCGGTTTGATCTACCATCAAATAAAAGAAAGAAATGATATAAAAATTACTGAAGATGATTTAAAAAGATTTCAAAAACTAGCAGGGTATAAGCGGGGATGGTGGACACACCAAAAACATTTTATTAATGATAGAAAGGATATTTTATTATGATTAATTTATTAAAGGAAAACGATATTAAAAGAGGATTAACTTTATTAGAATATATTGACTGGTGCAAGCTTTATAATGTAACTAAAATTGTTAATATTAAATCATCGGAATCCTGCACAAAAGAAGAAATTTTAAATTATTCAGAAAGATTAAACAAAGAGCATCATAAACATATGAAAATGTCTCATCATAATTCAGAAAATGACGAAATGTTTAAATGTATGACTTGCAATCATTGTAAGCATATTTCAAAAGATACATTAAGATTACCCGAAATATTAGAGTATATTGTAACATGTTCTAAAGAAAACGTTACTTTTATTAAAAGGTGGAATGCTCATATATCAGAGTTACCATGTCATGGCAAATAAAAAATTATATTATTTTCGTAAAAATTTGGGTTTATGCGTAAGATGCGGAAAACCCAAATTTAAATCTTTTATATTATGTTTGGATTGTAGAGATCAACATAATTATTTAAACTCAGAGTATCGAAAGAAAAAACATGATAAAGAATATTATAAAAATAGATATAAAACTAATAAAAAATATTCTGAAGAAAATAATTTATGTATACGTTGCTTAAATCCAAGAGATAGCAAATATAAAATTTGTTCAAAATGTAGAGAAAAAATAAAATTAAAAAAATTAAGAAGGTGAAAATTTTGACTGAACATGATATACAAAACATAATCAGGCTAGAATTATCAAAGCTAGGATGGATTACCTTCCGGGTAAATGTCGGAAAAGTAAAAATGGAGGATGGCCGGTATTTTGACACTGGCCTTCCGGTTGGATTTTCTGATCTGATAGCTTTCAAAGATGGACAAACAATTTTTATTGAAGTAAAAAAACCCGGAGGTCGGCCATCAAAAAATCAATTAAATTTTAAAAAACAAATGGAAAATAACGGTTTTAAGGCAATAATAGCCTATGATTTTACAGATGTAAAAAAAGTGATATAATCAACACAGCATATACATAAAAAAAATTGTTATTGTCACTCTATAAAGCCCGATAAATTTATCGGGCTTTATGATATAATAAAAATAGTCCAAAATATACCGAAAATTTTAAATTATATATTCTAAGGGCCGGAAATGTAAAATACATTTCCGGCCCTTATCACAAATAAATTAACTTACAATGGAATTCACAAATCCATTATATCATATTAAAATACATCTTCAAACTTCATATCTAACATTTCTAATATGATCTTTATTTCTTTTAAATTAAGCCTTTTATCCCTGATTTTTTGGCCCATTCTATAGTCGGTAACATTACATTCTTTTGCTAATTTTCTAATAGTTATTTTATTTTTGGCTAATAATAATTTTAAATCATTCATTTTTGTTACCTCGTTTCTTCAAGATCATAGACTTATTAACCTGATCTATTTCTATTGAAACATAATCATCCGGGCCTATCTCAAGATAATTACAAAAATCTTTAGGTAATATAATTCTGCGGCTATATGGTGGGTGGTATTGTACCTTAACCACTTTTTTATTCATTTAAATACACCCCCAATTATTTCTTTGTGTTTTTCCTTCTAAATAATTTTTTAAAAATACTAATTTTTTTCTTTTTAGGATAATAAACTTCTGTTATTTTTTCGTTTATAAGCTCTAAAAGAGTTATATTTCTTTCGCTTGCCTCTTCTGCTAATTTATTTAAATATCCATCTTCACAATTAGTCAATGCTTTTAATCTTAAATATGCTCCATAAACTTCATCTATATAATTAATTAATCCGGTAATCATTTAATCCACTCCTTAATAATTTTGTCATGATTAAAGGCCCATTTATATTTATTTAATTCATTTATATCTATCCATTTAACACATTGTACTTCGTTTTTTTCTGAATACTTCATCGTTAAATTTTCTGTTTGAAGGCTTGCAACAAGGGCCTTAAAACGTACAGTAACATTTTGTTTATTTGAATCCGGGTCACTATTTATATAGAACATTTCTAATCTCTCAGGTTTTATATTATATCCTGTTTCTTCCTTTAATTCCCTTGCGGCGGCCTCGTTAAGGGTTTCATCAAAATCTAAGTAGCCGCAGGGACAGTTCCAAAATCCCTGAAAATCAGGAGTCCCCGGCCCTCTTTGATTAGCTAAAATATAAGTTTTTCCGTTTTTTCTGGTATAAATAAACACTGCAACGGCTAAATGTCTACTTATCCAATATACCTTACCATCTGATATAATTCTAAAATTTTTCATCGTTTTTCGGCCTCCTTTAATTTTGTCTCTAATTCTTTTATATGTTCTTCTTGAATTTTATTTATAACTTCTAATTCCTGTATTATGTCATCTAATATAACGTTTCGTCTTTCTAAGCTTTCAATTAATTTTTTTAATAAACTAACTTCTTGATTATTTTTCATTATATTTATTCAGCTCCTCTTTTAATTTTTTGACATAGTTTTCTTTATCTTGACTATTAATTTTTTCAATAATGATCTTTCTTTTCTTTTGTTCAGCAATTTCTTTTTTTAATATATCCTTGTCTAAAAAATCTAAAATATCACACATAAATATCACCTCATTAATTTTATTATTACTGGTAACCAATGCGGCTTATCATATATTTGTTTTTTTTCAACTATAGGGAATTTTAAGACTTTACCACCTAATAAATATATTCCTAAACCGCACGCCTCAAAATCTATTTTTTCTTCCTCTTTAAGCTCTATAATTGCATCCGCAAAATCTTGAGACATACCCACCCAAAAATATATATCTCCATAATTGCTAGTACGAATAATAGAGTCGCCCTCAAAATCAATATTGTTTTTATCTAACATTTCTTCTATATTTATAAAATCAGTTATTAAATCATTCCTATCTTTCAGTAAATTATAAATTAATTCTTTTATTTTATTTTTCATTTTTGGATCCTTTCTGGGGGATTATTCCCCCATTTATTATTTTTTCTTTTTATGACAGTCAGAACAAAGTTCGCTATCAATTAATTCTTTTATAGTTGTAATAACTGTTGCTCCGCAACCTTTACAAATAAATGTCTTGGATGCCCCTGAATTATCCATTATTTCACCCCTTTCATATTATTCTATCTTTAAACTTCTTTATATTTTATTTCTTCTCTTAATTGTTCTGTTATATACATATATTCGTTTCTTTCGTCTAATACATCATAATATTTTTTCTTTAATTTTTTATTTTCTTCTCTCAAATTTTTAATTTCTGTTTCTAATTGTTCAATAACTTGTGTAATTTCCATTATTTTGCTCCTTCCTCAGGTTGTTTACATATTATTCCATCTTATTCATTTCATCATATGTATTATTAAATATATACATTTTTCCTATATTTTCAATATCTTCTATTAGGAAAAAATTATTTATTCCAATTCTTCTGATAATCCCTTTTATTTTATTATTCCAACATTTAGAATAATTGATTTTGTATCCAAAATTATGTATTAATGCCTCGTCAGTATCAAAATTATGAATCCCCCCAATGATGTCGCTATCATCATTGGGTTTAATAAATACTTTATCATTTGCACTAAATTTATTTTTTCCTTCCCTTTTTATTGTAATTTTGTACCATATTTTTTTATCCTGATCGTAAAATCTCCTTTCAATACTACAGTCATTCTCTACTACATCAAGACGTAATAATTTTTTTATAATTATTTGATCTTGATTTTCATAAGTAATTGCTATTGCTTTATCATTCATAATTTTTAACTCTCCTTTATTTTTTTTAAAATTTTTTTATAGTGTGGTAGACATATTTCTATAACTTTTTTACATTCGTCTATGTCAAATCTTGCTATATGGCAATCATTTTTTTTGATTCCCATTTCTTTAGCAAGCCAAGCATAAGCCTTATGCCTACCGTTTTTATCTTTCATTTCAAACTTTTTATATCTCCATAGTAAATCAAAATGTATATGGGCCATTCCTCGCCAGTGCCTTAATTCTTTATTGGCTAACGTACCCAATGGAACCTGAGTTTTTTTGTGAACTCCTACATAGGCATCGCACTTAGTACATTTATAAATAAAGCTAAATTTATTTTGTGTAAAAATTACCTGACTGCCGCAATACCTACATTTTTTTATCATTTTCTTAATTCCCTCCTTAACCTTAATATTTCAGTTTTTATTTTGCTTAAATCTTCCTTATCTATTCTTTCGTGAACTTTAGTTATTTGATTAATAAATTCTTTTAGGCTAATTTCCCAATAGTCCTGTAGAGAATTATTTTTAGTATAAATACGATTATTTTTTGTTTTATAATAATAACTTATTGTTCTATCAATTTTTCCATGACCTAACCATATTTCATAACTTTTTTGATTTTCAGTTCCAGTATCAATAATAAAATAAAAAAATCTTTCAATTGCTGGGTCTTCTCTTTGAATCCTTTCGTCAACATCTTTTTTTAATGATCTGAGTTCTTCAAGACTCAGATCATTGACAAAATTTTTATTCATATAGCTTCAAGCCTCCTAAGATTTATTTCAGTTGGTCGGAAATCCCGACCAACTCATTTTTATTTTTTATTATTTTTTGCGATCTTATCGTTTAAAGTTTTGATAATTTCCTCTGGAGTGGCTTTGTCTGCATATTCAATCATTTTTCTTAGATCATTCTTTAGAATATCTTTCTTGCTTTCAACCTTAAAGGCTTTTTTAATTAAGTCGTCTATTTCAGTATCTAATCGAGCCTTTTCAAACTTCTTGTTAAACACAGCATAAAAATATTTAATATCGTTATTATCAATTTTGTTATTTGGTGCTGGTGGTTTTTGCGGTTGTCTTGGCGGTTGTGGTGGTTTTTTTGGTTTTGGTGGTTGTGTTGGGTCATAATCAGGGTCTGGCTCTTTAATGTTAAATAAATTATTTAACATATTTTTCTTTAAAAATGTTTTGCTTACGTTTACAGACTGGGCCAAACTCATAACTTTTGGGTGAGTATCAACCAATTGGTTATCTTCATCCTCTAGTATTTCCCCGGTTTCTAAGTCGTAAATCTCTAGACATAAAGTATATATATTGTCTCTTATGCTACCATGTTTAAATCTTAATAATAATCTTCTTTCATTTAATAGTGGTTTAAGGACGGTTAAAACGTCCTCAATATTATAAAATTTGTAATGTCCTGCCTTAGATTTATCCTTAGTAATTTCTAATAATTCAGATATTTCAAATATTTTTTGAAGTAATGTATTTTTTTCTGCCATGATCTCATGACCTCCTAATTTAAATTATATTTTTTTGTACTAGTTGTACATGTTTCAAAAATCTTTGATAATTTTTTGCCTGATTTTCTAATTTTTCAGCCTCCATTTTTATAAATAGAGGATTATATAGTTTAGGCTCATAATCTACTAGTTGGATATTTATTTTAGCTTCGTTTATTTTAACATCTTTTATGAAGCCTTCTATGTTAGCAAAATTTTTACTAACATAGACTTTAAAATTACCATTTATTAAATAAGAAACATAATAATTCATATAGCTTCAAGCCTCCTTTTTAGTGGGACTATGCCCACTTTTGAATATTTTTTCTGTGATTTTTAACTAAAGAACCGGCTAAACTCCAAGCATTATAACTTTTGCCCCAATAAAAATGTCTTATCATTAAATCATAATTCATTTTATTTATTATATTTGTCATTTCTTCACTATGAATTGAGTTATCATGGTTAATATATTGTTTTATCCATTTTAGGGCTTTTATAGTGTCTATTCTCTTTTGATAGGCTTCTTTATCTTGTGCCATAATATATCTAATATTAAGTCCTAATTGTGTCCTATAATGGATTCCTGAATCTTTCTTAACCATTATTCTAGTCATTTTATGGGCCTTATACATTACGCTACTTGTTATAACTGATCTTTTCATTTGAACCCCTCCGTTTGTTTACTATAATTATATTATACTACACTTTTTTGTTGATGTCTACACTTTTTTGTTGATATTATATAAAAATAATGTTACAAATTTTAAAAAACGTATTGGAATAAATATTCCTTTAATATATAATAGAATAAATATTCTAATAAAGGAGAAAATATTCATGTCAAATTTAGTATTATTGAAAAATAATCAACCATTAACAACAAGTTTAATTGTTGCCAGAGAATTAAAAAGAACTCATAAAAGTATAGTTAATTTAATTAAACAATATAGAAAAGATTTTGAAGAAATGGGAAAAGTTGGGGAATTTGAAATGTCCCAAAGAAAAGGAATAAATGCAAAATATTACTATTTAAACGA
>Ga0307417_10000069_pt1 | contig 40273 bp, 38 predicted proteins | sample SalMarWE160210MG_2_FD_202514 | JGI IMG/M metagenome (GOLD analysis project Ga0307417, IMG submission 202514) | Salt marsh sediment microbial communities from the Plum Island Ecosystem LTER, Massachusetts, United States - WE1602-10 | ecosystem: Environmental > Aquatic > Marine > Intertidal zone... | reverse complement strand
CTCACGCCCAGCGAGTACATGTCCGCGGTGTCGAAGAACGTGATTCCAAGCTCCAGGGCCTTGCGGAAGAAGGAAGCGGAGGCATCGGAGTCCAGCACCCACTGTCGCCACTCTGGCGTCCCATAGGACATGCAACCGAGGGCGATGCGGGACACCTGAAGTCCAGAACTGCCAAGTGTCGTATATTGCATGCGACGGAGCCTAGGCCTCGATTCAGCGAATACCTGCAACCTCGGTAGCCTGGCTCTGTGAAGCTCCACTTCCTGGGCGCGACGGGGACAGTGACAGGGTCCAAGTACCTGCTGGAGGACACCGGGTCCCGCATCCTCGTCGACTGTGGCTTGTTCCAGGGTTACAAGCATCTACGGAAGCGGAACTGGGCCCCGTTCCCCATCGACCCGTCCTCGATCGACGCCGTCGTGATCACGCACGCCCACCTCGACCACACGGGCTATCTGCCCCTTCTCGTCAAGAACGGGTTCTCGGGACCCATCTACGCAACACCGGCGACAGCTGCCCTCGCCGGCATCTTGCTGCCCGATAGCGGGCGTATTCAGGAAGAAGACGCCGAGTACGCCAACAAGAAGGGCTACTCGAAGCACGCGCCGGCCCTGCCCCTCTACACCGAAGCTGATGCACAGTCATCACTCTCACACTTCTCCCCTGTCGATCTCCACCACGACGTCCAACTCGGTACTGCCCTCTCGTTCCGGTACCTGCGCGCCGGGCACATCCTCGGCGCAGCGATGGTTCAGTTGACTGGAAGTGAGACGTCCTTGGGCTTCACCGGGGACCTTGGACGGCGCGACGACCCGGTCATTCCTCCTCCCGAACCCGGACTCGATGTCCAGCATCTCGTGTGCGAGTCCACCTACGGCAACCGGCTCCATGAACATGAGGATGTCGGCGAACGCCTCAGAAGCATCATCATCGCGACGTCCGAGAGGGGCGGCATCGTCCTCATCCCTTCCTTCGCAGTGGGCCGCGCCCAGACTGTCATCTACCTCGTGCACAGCCTCATGGAGAAGGGCTCGATTCCGAAGATGCCCGTGTATCTGAACAGTCCGATGGCAGTAGCGACGACCGACCTCTACCTACGATTCCCCCACGATCACCGGCTGGGCCGCACGGAGATGGTCGAGATGGAACACGACATCCACCTTGTGAGGTCGGTCGAGGAGTCCAAGCAGATCAACCATCTCGAGGGCCCAGCCGTGGTCGTCTCCGCATCGGGCATGCTCACCGGTGGCCGCGTCCTCCACCACCTCCGCTTCATGGCCCCGGACCCACGGAACACGCTCGTCATGGTTGGCTACCAGGCGGCAGGGACCAGAGGCAGACGAATCCTCGACGGGGAGAAGCAGGTCAAGGTGCACGGAGAATGGGTTCCGATCAACTGCCAGGTCGAGGACATTGGGGGACTCTCTGCCCATGCCGATGCGGACGAGATCCTGCACTTCCTGGGCACACTGGCACACCAACCCCGATCGATGTACCTCACGCATGGTGAACCGGATGCGGCAGAGGCCCTCAGAGTTCGCATCCAGCACGAGCTCGGATGGGAAGCGGAGACACCGGTACTCGGCGAGACGGTCAGTCTGTAGAGCCGGACGCCCCGAGCCGTCCCTCGGGCTCGATACTGCCCATCAACCCCGACTGATAGTCGGAGAAGGCCTTCGCGATCTCTGCACGGGTGTTCATGACGAATGGGCCGTATCGGACGACGGGCTCATCGATTCGCGGACCCGCACCGATCATGGCTTCGAGCCCGGCATCGCCCGAACCGACACGAATCGTTCCAACCCCCTCATCGAACAGCACGGCCTCACCACCCCGCACAGGGACGTGTGGTTGTCCGATGCTGCCACCACCGCGGAACACATAGATAAATGCCACGAGTGCAGGATCCAGATCGATCGTGGTCTCCGCATGCGGGTCCAACATCACGTGTGCGTAGGTGATCGGGACATGGGTGTCGGCAGGTCCAATCGCACCCGCCACGCTCCCGGACACGACCACGATCCTCCCGCCCTCGAATTCAACGATCGGAAAGTCGTCACGCGTGAGTTCCTGATACCGAGGTCTGCGCATCTTCGCGCTCGCAGGGAGGTTGACCCACAGCTGGAATCCGTGGGTACGTCCGCCTTGTCGAAGGATCGACTCGGATGGCATCTCCGAGTGCACGATCCCGGCTCCAGCAGTCATCCACTGAACATCACCAGGCTTGATGAGTCCACGGTTCCCCACAGAGTCCTTGTGTTCGAGTTCGCCGTCCAGCATGTAGGTCACCGTTTCAAACCCTCGATGTGGATGGTCCGGCGCACCCTTTGCCTCACCGGGCGCATTATCGGCAGGGCCCATCTCATCGAGAAGAAGGAACGGTCCGAAGTGGTCGAGTTCGAAAGTTGGAAACGGACGACGCACCCTGAAGCCCGCACCTTCCAGGGTGTTCACCGAGCCGATCTGGCTCGCCGGTTCTCGAAGTGCTGTCATATGTCAGAGAACCCTTCACGCAGCGTAACTGTTCCCGAACAACCTATCCGATCCAGAATGCTGCGTACCCGACCACTCGACTCCGGTCACCCTGTGTATCGCCAGAATTGCGAAGGTCGAGGAGTTTCACCTCCAAGGCGTGCCGCCCGGCATAGACGAGCACCCCTTGAATGCCTCGGAGCCCACAGGCCGCCTCGCGCCCGAGCGCGTCGCCCTCGCCTCGTTCGATCGACCGCACCGTCTTCCCGTCGACCCGGTACGCCTCCTCGTAGGTGAGGTAGTGGGACAGATCCGATGAGATCACGATCAGGGACCCGGGATCCTCGAAATGAGGCTCCAGCGATGCTGCGACCTCCGTGACCGTCGCGTCTCCGACCGCGAGCGGAATCAGATCGAAATCGCCAAGGATCGTCTGGAGAAAGGGAAGCTGTACCTCGAGGGAGTGCTCCCTTGCGTGAGCCGACGGCACAACGGGCAGATCGGCATCCGCAACCGGCACGTCACCCAGCGGGGTGCGAAAGGCCCGCGCGCCTGGAAGGGCGACACCTCGGAACCGGACGAAGTGCGACGGACCCACGAGCACGACACGTCTCACTTTCGTCGGGTCGACGGTCACGTAGGCGCTGGCTGCGATCGGTCCCGAGTAGATGTAACCCGCGTGCGGGACGATCAGGGCTCGGGGGTGGCCGCCCTCCCACACCGATGCTGCTGACAGAAACCCCGAAACCTGCGATGCAAGACGATTCGGGTCGGCCGGATAGAACGTTCCGGCTACGGCAGGAAGTCGGACCTCCATGCTACGAGCGTACCCCCTCGGACCACGCGAGCTTGTCCATGAACACCCACGACGTCCGGTGTTGCACCGACGGCCCCCAACCGTGGAGTGCGGCCCTGTGGCTTGGGCTCGGGTAGCCCTTGTTCCTGGTGAAGTCGTACCAGGGAAGATCCTCGGACATGACGCGCATCGCTCGATCGCGCGTCACTTTCGCCAGGATCGATGCTGCCGCGATCGCAACCGAAACCCGGTCCCCGCGCACAATCGTGTGCGTCCTGCCCCTGTTGACGAAGTCCCACTTGCCGTCGACGAGGACCACGTCGGGCTGCGCAACCAGCCCTTCGAGTGCCCTCCCCGCTGCCACTCGCTGGGCCTCAGACATCCCGAGTCGATCGCATTCTTCCGCGGAGGCGTGTCCCACGGCCCAGTCGATACACCAGGCTGCGACCCGCTCGAATATCTCCTCTCGTTGCCGCTCGGTCAGGAGCTTCGAGTCGCGAATCCCGTAGATGCGGCGATCCGAGGGAATGACCGCGACTGCGACCGACAAAGGACCTGCCCACGCTCCTCGCCCAACTTCGTCGATCCCGGCCACCAGCTCCGCACCGGCCTGCCAGTAGCCTCGTTCCAGCGTGAGGGTGGGTGCCGGACCACGCATCAGTTCATCGATGGATCGAGCGGGTAGTCGGCAAAGAACGCGATGTCCGACCTTTGACGCCGGAGCACGCCCGACCACGCCAGGTCCGGATCGGTGACGTCCCCGCGCTCGCGCTCCACCACGAACCATCCTGCATCGGCGATTTCATCATCGAGTTGGCCGGGGCCCCAGCCCGCGTATCCGGCGAAGACCCTCACCCACCTGAGGCCAGGCAAGTCTTCCGGGTGAAGTTGCAGATCGATGAGTCCCATGCCCTCGGCGATCGGTGTCCACAGATCGACGGGCACGTCACCCCCACCAACACCGATGGCGGATTCGGGGTCGACTGGTCCACCGATTCCCACCATCCCGGGGTCAGGGGTAAGGGAGGTCCAGGCGGGAAGGTGCGCATCGACCGGTACTCTCGAACCACGGTTCAGCACCACGCCAACGGCCCCGTCGGGACCGTACTGGCACATCAGCACGACCGTTCGGGCGAAGTTTGGGTCGACGATCGTCGGCGTCGCCACCAAGAGATCCCCGCTGTTCAGCACGCGCACCATGTTTGCACGTTCCCGGTTGGAGTTGAGCCACTTCGACGACCCACGAACCGTCTCGCAAGAACTAGGTTGGAGTCATGAAGGTGCGCAGAGCGCGGAAGACAGACTTGGGTGCGATAGCGCACATCGCCGCTGTTGCATGGAGGACCTCCTTCACAGATCTTCTGGACTCGGACACCATCGACCACTGGCTGAACACCGCCTACTCCCAGGCGAGCCTCGAACAGCGACTCCAGGATCATCCTATCTTCGTCGTCCAAGTCGACGGCCTGATCGCATCGTTCGCCGACGTCTATGTGCAGGAGAACACGATCGTGATTTCCGCATTGTGCACCCACCCCGAGTACCGCCGACAGGGCGCCGCTTCGGTCTTGCTCGAGAAGGCCCGTTCCCTCGCCCCTTCACTGCCCCTCTCTGCAGACCTGCTTCTCGGGAACACGGTCGCGGAGCGGTTCGTCGAGCATCAGGGCTTTCGACCCGGCGAGACTCTCGAGGTCCACCTGTACGGCAAGCCGTTCATGGAACGACGGTGGTGGATCGAACCGGCGCTCGTCCCGTGAGAACCCTCCCGAAGGTACTCCTGCACGATCACCTGGACGGTGGACTTCGCGTCGAAACCGTTCTCGACCTCGCCGAATCCACCGGCTACTCGTCTCTCCCGAGTGCCGACGCAACCGAACTGGCCGACTGGTTCGACCAATCGTTGTCTGGATCCTTGTCCGTCTATCTGGAGTCCTTCTCGCACACGATCGCAGTCATGCAGACCGCCGATGCGCTCGCCCGAGTCGCCTACGAAGCCGTGGTCGATACCGCGGCGGACGGGGTGGTGTACGGGGAGTTCCGCTTCGCCCCGCTTGCGCATCTCGAAGGTGGGCTCGACCCGCGCAGCGTCATCGATGCAACCCTGACGGGTCTCTCGGACGGTGTCGCAGAGACCGGCATGGCCACCGGCCTCATCCTCGATGCGTTACGGCAATACCCCGCTTCCACGGAGGTCGCGCGGCTCGCCGTTGAGTTCTCTCGAAGAGGGGTCGTTGGCTTTGACCTTGCGGGCCCGGAGCGCGGCTTCCCGGCAGACCATCACCTTGCCGCCTGCAGGACGGCCCGCGAGGCCAATCTCGGGCTCACGATTCACGCAGGAGAAGCAGATGGGCTGCACAGCATCTGGACGGCGCTCCAGCGATGCGGTGCGCACCGCATCGGCCACGGGGTCCACATCGTCGACGACTGCCTCTTCGAGCACGGTGACATCGTCAAGCTCGGTCCGCTGGCCTCCTACGTGCGTGACTTCGGCGTGCCACTCGAACTCTGCCCCACGTCGAACTTGCACACGGGCGGCTGGACGCCCGACAACCATCCGGTCGGGGCGCTCCACAGGGCCGGGTTCACGGTCACGCTCAGCACCGACAACCGTCTGATGAGCCGCACAACGCTCTCGAACGAGTTTCGTCTGGTCGTCGACCACCAAGGCTTCACGACCGAGGATCTCCGTCTCGTCACGGAGAACGCACTGAAGGCGTCCTTCGCCCCACTTCAGCTCAAACGCGAACTCCACCAGGACAGGATCGTGCCTGGCTACGCCTGAATCTGTTCCTCGATCCAGTCGGCGATGTCGCCCAGGACCCTTGTGTACTCAGGTTCGTTGTGGCATTCATGAAGGAAACCCTCGTAGACGATCCTCCGGGCGTGGGGTTCCAGAAGAGCGCTCGCGGACGGCGGTACGATCGGGTCGGCGGACCCCTGAATCGTCAACGTCGGAATCCGGATTCTGTCGAGATCTCTCATCGTCTCTTCCCTTGCCCGCAGCGCCACGTAGCCCAACCTCAGGGTCGTCTTCTTCAGTACGAGCGGGTCGGCGTCATAGGCGGCCGCGATCTCCGCGTCGTGGGTGAGCTGTTCACCTTTGATACCCGCAGCAACCGCCACAGTGGGCAGCACCGGACCGAGTATCTTCGACAATGTGTGGAGTATGGGTGCGAGGTTGTCGTCCAATCCGGGAGCGCTGGCTACGAGCATGTCCGGCTGAGGACGGTCAGATGCGGCGTAGGATGTGACGATCAGACCCCCTAGCGAGTGTCCGTAGAGGACCCGTATTGGAGCTTCGAGTCCACTCAAGATGTCTTCGACGTCATCCAGGTAATCCGACCAGCGGTGGACGTAGGCTCGACGACCGGCAGACTGCCCATGACCCCGAAGATCGAACGCCGTCACGCCCAGACCGCGATCGCTGAAGAACCGCCCCACATGCTCGTACCGGCCACTGTGGTCGCCCAGGCCATGCACGAGCAGCATCGCGACGGAAGCATCATCAACCGGCCACCGCCGAACTGCAAGTGTCGTACCGTCGCGTGCCGATCGCTTCTCCATCACTCCTCCATGAACCAGGTGACGTTCAGTTGACGGGCCGCCTGCGCCTCGTCAGGACGGTGGACCGGGGTGAGCACGGGTGCATCCTCCACCGATTCAGCGTCCTCGTAGCATGCCTCTCCGATCTCGTTGACCGCGGCGGCCATGGCCTCCATCGTTTCTCGGGATTGCGTCTCCGTGGGTTCGAACATCAGCGCTTCGGGCACGATCAGCGGGAAGTACATCGTCGGTGCGTGGAAGCCCTTGTCCAGGAGTGCCTTCACGATGTCCATCGCATGAACCCCGGTATCGGCCTTGATCCCCTCCGCCGATGTCACGAATTCGTGCATGCATGGCGCCGGATACGGCATCTGGTACCGATCTGAGAGCAGCGCCGCGAGATAGCGAGCGTTCAAGACCGACCGTTCCGCCACTTGACGAAGGCCGGCCGTTCCAAGTGCTCGCATGTACGTGAGCGCTCGCACGACCACACCGAAGTTGCCGTGCCTCGAGTGGACGCGGCCGATCGAGTTGCGTGGCATCTCCCAGTAGAGCTGCCCCTGATCGTCTCGAACGGGCAACGGTCCGGGGAGGAACCCCGCAAGTTCCTTCGTGACAGCCACGGGACCGGACCCAGGACCACCCCCTCCGTGCGGCGTAGCGAACGTCTTGTGGAGGTTCGAGTGAACGATGTCGAATCCCATGTCTCCGGGGCGTGCAACACCGAGGATTGCATTGAGGTTTGCCCCGTCGTAGTACAGAAGCCCGCCAACGTCATGTACCGCGTCGGCGATCTGAATGATGTCCTCTTCGAAGAGGCCGAGGGTGTTCGGGTTCGTCAGCATCAGCCCGGCGACCTCTTCGTCGAGCATCTCGCGCAAAGCGTCCAGATCGACGAGCCCGCGTTCGTTCGAAGGGACCTCCCTCACCGCATAGCCGGCAAGTGCTGCAGACGCGGGGTTGGTGCCGTGGGCCGAGTCAGGAACGATCATCACGCTTCGGGGATTGCCCGTGGCGGTGTGATACGCCCGCGTGATCATCATCCCCGTCAACTCTCCCGCCGCTCCCGCGGCCGGCTGGAATGTCGCCCGGTACATGCCGGTGACTTCGCACAGGATCCGCTCCGCCTCGACGAGGACCTCCATCGCTCCCTGCACGGTCGAGGGAGGCGCGTCCGGATGCAATTCGCTGAAGAGATCAACTGTCCAGTCGGCAACCTTCGGGTTGTACTTCATGGTGCAGGAGCCCAGCGGGTAGGCACCGAGGTCGACCGCGAAGTTCCGGTGTGCGAGGCGGGTGAAGTGCATCACGATGTCGTGTTCCGCAACTTCGCTCAGGCGAACTGCATGCTCCCGCCGCTCATCGATGTCGAGTTCCTGAGCCGGCACATCGAGCTCAGGAAGCGACCATGCCTTTCTCCCTGGGCTGGACAGATCGAGGAGCGTGGGTTCGGGTCCGCCGCCAAGCAGCGGCGATGATGAGGCGCGTCCTCCCGGTTCAGACATGAGCGACCACCTCCTTCAAAGCACTCACGTACCCGTCGAGTTCCGCCTTCGTCCTCCGCTCGGTGACGGCGACCAGCAGACCGCCGGGAAGCTCCGGGTAGTCCTTCGACAATGGAATCCCTGCCAGGTAGCCGCGCTCTGCCATCCCTTCGATGGCCGCTTCCGGTTCAATCGGTAGCAGGACGGCAAACTCCCGGACGAAACTCGCGTCGTTTGCCATGTGCACGCCGGGCAACTCGACGAGCCGGGCGGCCAGGTAGTGAGCCTTCTGCGCCGACTGCTCCCCTACTTCTTTGAGCCCGCCGGGACCCAGCCACGCCAGCTGGATCGCAGCCGCGACCGCGTTCAACGCCTGGTTGGAGCAGATGTTTGACGAGGCTTTCGCGCGTCTGATGTCCTGCTCTCGAGCTCGCAGGGTCATCACGTAGGCGGGTGTCCCGTCCCGGTCGACGGTCTTGCCGATGATCCGCCCGGGCATCCTACGCACGTGTTCCCTGGCCAGTGAGAAGAGACCGAGTCCCGGCCCACCGAATGTCATCGGCGACCCGAGCGATTGCCCCTCCCCCACGGCGATGTCGACGCCGGCCGCCCCTGGACTGCGCAGGAGTCCAAGGGTCATAGGGTCATAGGAGACGATCCCGAGGGCACCTGTGTCCTGAGCGACCCGCACCGCAGCGTCGTAATCCTCGACTACTCCGAGGTAGTTGGGCTGCGCCCACACAACCGCCGCCGGCGGTTCGCCTGCCTCCGTCTCCCACACGGTATGGCCGGCCACGAGCGGATGTTCCACGACCTCGAATCCCCTGGTGACCGCAAGGGTGTGGATCGTCTCGCGGATCCTGGGGCCAACTCCCCTGGAGACCCATACGGTCGAACGCTTCGTGCTCACCGTTGCCAGATTGACGGCTTCGGCTGCAGCGGTCGCTCCGTCGTACATCGAGGCGTTCGTGATGTCCATCTCGGTGATCCCCGAGACCATCGACTGGTACTCATACAGCACCTGGAGTATCCCCTGGGAGACTTCGGCCTGGTATGGCGTGTACGCGGTGACGAACTCCGGCCGGGCGGTCAACGATCGGACCGTCGGGGATACGTAGTGGTCGTAGAACCCTCCTCCGGCGAAGCAGGTCAGTTCCCGGTTGAGATCGGCGAGCGACGAGAGGAGCCGTTGGACCTCAGGTTCGGAGAGAGCTCTGCCGACGTCCGGTGAGCGATCGACCAGCACCTCCATCGGAAGGTGCGAGAAGAGCTCGTCGATGTGCTCGAGGTCGAGGCGGTCGAGCATGATCGACAGGTCTTCACTGGTGTGAGGCGTGAAATCCATACGTTATCTCCTGATGAACGGAAGGCGAACTCGACTGGCCGGCTCCCATCGACCCCTGATCTCGATCTCAATCGGAGTCTCTGCATCGGCGGGAGGAGCGAGATATCCGAGGCCGATGCCCTTCCCCAGAACGGGGCTGAAGTTCCCGCTCGCGACCGTGCCGGTCGACGCACCCGCGCGCATGGCGTAGCCGTGACGCGGGATCTTGCGTCCGTCCATCTCGAACGCTGCTTGCCGCTTGGGGAGGCCGTTCTCTCGCTGGCGCTCCAGTGCATCCCTACCCACGAATTCATGGTCCCATGCAACCACCCATCGCAGTCCGGCCTCGAGGGGTGTCGTCTCAGGATCGAGGTCCTGACCCCACAACGGGTACCCCATCTCCAACCGCAGCGTATCCCGAGACCCGAGCCCGCACGCAACGGCGCCCGCTCCCAGCAGGGCCCTGAACATGGCTACGGCGTGAGCTCGTGGCACAGCTATCTCTCCGCCGATCTCCCCGGTGTAGCCGGTCCCGGCGATCTCCACCTCGACGCCATCGAAGCTTCCTGTCGTGACTCCGAAGTGCTCGGGTACCAGGCCGAACACGTTCTCGAAGACTGACGGCGCCTCTGGGCCTTGCAACGCGACGAGAGCATTCGATTCTCTGATGGACTCGATCCGGATCCCTTCGGGGGCAGCGGCCCGGAATCGTGCCCGGATAGCATCGTCGTTGGCACCGTTCGGGATCACCCAGTAACGATCATCACCCCATCGCCACACGATGATGTCGTCGAGGACACCACCGTTCTCGTTCAACGACATCGTGTACTGGGCGCGACCGGGTTCGATATCCGCGATGTCGTTGCAGAGGAGCACTCGAAGAAGATCGGTGCTGCCCTCGCCCTCTACGAGGAATCGGCCAAGGTGAGACACATCGAACACCCCAGCCGATGAGCGCACTGCTTCGTGCTCCGCGATGACCCCCTGGTATTGAACGGGCATCTCCCATCCGGCGAAGTCGACGAACTTCGCGCCGAGTCGCGAATGCTCATCGTGCAGCGGTGAACGTGGCATACCACTCCTTCGGGAACCTCAGCTCAGCTTAGACGTCTCAGGGTGCAGAGAATCCCAGCTCCGGCAGAAGTCTCAGCCGATGGATGCGTCGTCCGCGATGGTGACGTCTGGTGGTCCTGGAATGCGGGTAGGGGCCGTGGCACCGTCGAGCTGATCGGGTTCTTCGAGCCCGTACTTCACGAGCAGTTGGAGGTAGTCGCGCTGATAGAAGATCTTGCAGGTGACGTCGGGATAGAGCTCCCGAAGACGCCGCACCTTGCGGTTCTTCCTCGTCACGAGACGCTGGTTCATCGTGGTGATTTCGATGAACACGTCCTCGTCGGGCAGGTAGAAGTCTGGGGCGAAATAGCCCGTCGGCTCGCCTCCGTCGTCCCACGAGATCGGGAATGCCCTTGGTTCGTAGTCCCACTCGATGCCGTAGAAGTCGAGCAGGCGAGCGAACTGCCGCTCGCTGTTGTGGGCGAAGGCAACTTGCTCCGCTCGCCCACCTTCGAAGGTGAGGTCGTTGCTCAGACGCCTGCCTCTCTCAGAGCCGGCTCTTCCGTCTCCCACAAGGCGTGGATCTCGCCTTCGAGCTCCTTCTGAACAGGGCCGACGGCGATGCCGAACACACCCTGGCCGCGTCTGAACACGTCGACGACCTCTTGGGATGAGTGGGCGGCATAGATCGTTTGGCCGTCGGACAGGAGTGTCACATCGGCCAAGGGGCGATCCGACTGCAGCTGCTCTCGGAGGATCTCGATCGCTTGACGGATCTTCTTCAGACTCATGCCTGCATCGAGGAGCCGCTTGACGACCTTCAGCTGCACCACGTCGCCGAACGAGTAGAGCCGTTGTGAACCCGACCCTTTCGCGGGCTTCAGCGAGGGCTTCAGAAGGTCCGTTCTCGCCCAATAGTCGAGCTGCCGGTATGTGATACCGACCAACTGGCACGCATGTGGTGCTCGGAATCCCTGCTCAGCCACGATCCTCGCTCCTCAGGTTACACGCTCGTAATTCGTGGATCGCAAGTTACCCGTACAACGGCCGAGTTGTCAACAACCCCTGTGGATAACTCACCCGGTGCACAGCGAAACGAGCCGCTCCAACTGGCCGGGCAGGCCAACACCTACCAGGACGTCACCCGGGTTCAAGACGACACCGGGATCGGGGTTGAAGGAGAGCTCTCCCGTGTCGGCGCGTTCTACAGCGATGACGATCGCCCCGGATCGCTGACGAAGGTTGACGCTCCGCAGCGTCTGGTTGGACACCGTACAGCCCTCCATGACCGGTACGCGCTGGACCCGATACTCCACCGGGCCCCTGCGAGCAACGAGGTCGATGAAGTCTGTCAATTCCGGTTGGATCACCAGCGACGCCAGCCTCCGAGCTCCAACAGATTGAGGTGAGACCGCCTGGTCGGCTCCGGCGAGTAGCAGCTTGTGTTCCGCTTCGAGGTCCGACGCTCGGGCGACCACGAGCAGGTCTCGCCGGAGCGCCTTCGCCGACAGGACGATGACCAGGTTGTCGGAGTCGGAGTTGACGGACGCCACCAGCGCTCCGGCCCGGGCCACACCAGCCCTCTCGAGAATGTTGTCATGCGTTGCGTCGCCCTCGACCACGACAGCACCCTGACTTCTCGCAATCTCGGCAGCGGAAGGGTCTCGCTCGATCACCACACTCGGGACCTCGAGCTCATTGTGAATGTCCCATACCCCACTCCCAACTCGACCCCATCCACAAATGATCGTGTGTCCCGACAGGTGTTCGATCTTTCGTTCCACTTGACCTCGCCTCCGTTCCGAGATGTTTTCGACCGCCATTTCCATCACCGCAGCTGCCGTGAAGAACAGGGTGCCCACGCCGACCACGATCAAACCCATGGTGAGCAGGCGCCCCGCTTCGGAGAGGTCAACGACTTCCCGGAATCCAACAGTCGAGATGGTGATGACAACCATGTAGAGCGACTCGAGGAGGGGTGCGTGCTCGAGCAACATGAACCCGACGGTCCCCAAGATGACAATCCCCACCAGGATGACTGCACCGATACGGGCTCTGGCCGAGCCAGTCATCTCGACCCCTAGCTCTCGGTGGGCGGGGCGAAGTCTTCCGGCGTCACCTCGTCGAGAAACTCCCTGAATTTCTCGATCTCGGACTCTTCCTCGGCGTCCTTGATCTCGACGCCGGCCTCGTCGATGACCTCCGGCGCAGCGAAGATGGGCGAACCCGTACGGACGGCGAACGCGATGGCGTCCGACGGACGTGCCGAGACGTGGACCTCCTGTCCACCCTGCTCGAGGACGAGGTCTGCGTAGAACACGGCATCGCGGAGCTCCGTCACCACGACTTTCGAGACGCTCCCACCCAGCGACTCGGTCACGAGCTTGAGGAGATCGTGCGTGAGCGGTCGCATCGGTACGAGACCTTCAACGGCGTAAGCGATGGCTGTCGCTTCGACCGCTCCGACCCAGATGGGCAGAAACCGCGTCCCGGTCAACTCGCGCAACAGGACGACCGGCTGGTTCGTTGGCAGCTGGAGTCGAACCCCGACCAGCTCTACGGGCACATGTTCCGTCACAACGATCAGGTTATCAGAAGGCGTATTCCATCAGGATGCCGGGGTCTGCCTGGAATGACGACAGGTCCAACACCGCCCATATCGAGCGCAGGTTCCGGTACCTTCCCTCCCAGTCGAGGCCATACCCGAGAAGGAACTCATCCCCGACCTCAAAGCCCCGGTACTCGATCGGCACATCGACGATGCGCCTCGGCACCTTGTCCAGGAGGGCGACGGTGCGCAAGCTCTCGAGATCACGCGTATCGAGGAGACGCCGCAGAAACGTCAGTGACAGTCCCGTGTCCACGATGTCCTCGACGATCAGCACATCTCGTCCTTCGAGAGAGATCTCCGTGTCCATCGAGATCCGAGCCCGTCCTCCTTCGCCGAACCGGTTCAGGGAGAGGAAGTCGATCTCACAATCCCCGATGATTGCTCGCGACAGGTCGCTCAGGAACGGAAGAGAGCCTGCGAGGACGCCGACCAGCACCGGCACCCTTCCTTCGTAGTCGGCGCTGATCGCGTCTCCAAGGGCGTGCACCCGCTCGGAAAGCGACTCCTCGTCAATGACCTCGACGACCTCGTTCATCTGCCCCACAGCCACGACCAGTACCTACCGACCCAGCCGAGCGCGTCCTCGAGGGTCGGCAATGGGTGGACGTTGGAGCCCACTAGTTCCGAAACCCCGACCTCAACCCCGCCGACTCGCGCGGTGACGACGGGCGTCGCCTCATCGAAGCCTGCCTCCAGCGTGACCGGACCCTCGAGCGAGGTGAACGCCTCCACCGTTGACCCGGCCTCGAGGTCATCTGTCTCAGTAGCTACTCGCCGTTGCGCATACGTGATGCCGCTCATGATCACCTCGATGACGCCGAACTCGCCGAAGCCGTAGTCGAGGAGCGCGGCTGCATCGCTGAAGCTGTCGGTCGATCCCATCACGACGGCGTACAACCTCCTCCCCTCCCGCTCCGCAGCTGCGACCAGCACATGCCCCGCACGCCCCGTGTAGCCGGTTTTCACACCAATAGCTCCCTGGTAGGAGCGCAACAGCTGGTTTGTCGTAGTAACGACTCGAAGCGTTCCGTCAGGAGTGTCGGGGAGTCTCACCGTCTGAGTTCGCACCGCCGTCGCGAAGACCGGATTCTCCATCGCGACGCGAGCCATGGTGAGCAGGTCTTGCGCAGTTGTGTAGTGGCCGTTCTCGTCGAGTCCATGCGGGTTGGCGAAGTGGGTGTTGACGAGGCCCATCGACTGGGCCTTGTCATTCATCATCTGAACAAACTTCTCGACCGTTCCTCCAATGCCCTGTGCAACTGCGATCGCCGTGTCGTTTCCTGAGCGAACCAGCATGGCCGTCAGGAGCTGTCGGAGGGTGAGCGCTTCTCCCGCGACCAGTCCCACCTCTGCCTCTCCCACATCGACGGCTTGCTGGGTCACTCGGATGGACTGATCGAGGTCGCCGTTTTCGAGGGCGACAATCGCCGTCATGATCTTCGTCGTTGAGGCCATGGGCCTGGGAACGTCGGAGTTGTGTTCCGCGAGCACTTCGCCGAACGTGTCGTCGTAGAGAATCCACGACGCGGCCGTGATCTGAGGCGGGGCACCTACAAACCCTCCGAATACGGGCAGAGGGGGGACTTCGGTGGGAGATGCGGCTGCGATGGAGGCTGGGCCGAGCACCAGCGTGACCACCATCGAGAGAAGAAGGAGGTTCACGAAGCGGTGGCGTGCCCGACCGCCGGCGAAAGAAGATGAGCGCGGCATCCGTTACTCCGCCATCAAGCGTCGCAGATCCTCTGACAGCGCCGCGCTCCGCATTCGTTCCATCGCATCTGCACAGCCTGCAAGGATCTCTGCGGCGCGCTGTCGGGACTCAGGGTTTCTCGCTCGTACCAGCGGCGCGGTCAACGCCGTGAGGAGCTCCGCATCCCGCTCTGTCGATATGCGCAGGGATCGCAGGTGGCGGGCTTCCAGACCGTAAGCGAGGAGACGCTGAGCCTGAGTCGCGACCGCAACCTCCTCTGCAGAGAAGCGCTCAGGTCCCTCGGGCTCTGGGCGGACGACCCTGTTGTCGACGAGTTCCGAAACCTGCCGGGACGACAGACCGGTAGCTCTCCTCAGTTCGTCTCTGTCGACGTCCTGGCCGGGCTGTTGGAAGAGCTGCTCTGGCGGAGGACCGGTCGGCGCGGGAATAGGGATTTCCTCCCCGCGCTCCCACATGGTGAGCTTCGACTTGATCACCTTCAACGGAAGAAAGTGGTCTCGTTGCTGCTGGAGGATGTACCGGAGTCGCGCGATGTCCTCGTCACTGAATGACCGATACCCCGAGCTACTTCGTCCTGGGTTTATGAGTCCCTTCCCTTCGAGGAACCGGACTTTCGAAACGGTCAGATCCGGGAATTCATCCTTCAGATGGGCGATCAGTTCGCCAATGGACAGACCCTCACTCATGGCCTTTCCCTACGCTGAGGTGGAACTTGCCCACGATCACCTCATCGCCGGCGGTGAGTGCTGCCCTGTCGACTCGCATGCCGTTGACATACGTGCCGTTGGTTGATCCGGAGTCTTCGACGCTCAGACCCTCCTGATCGAGGACGAGCCTGCAGTGGTGACGTGACACCGTGATGTCATCGAGGAAGATGTCCGACTCCGGGTGACGACCAACCGTCGTCGTTCCCTCCTGAAGCACCCACCCCATCCCTGCACGCGGTCCCCGCTTGACGACGAGCACGAACTCGCTTCCGATTCCCTCGATCTCGCTCGGGAACTCAGCCATCTCCGGGACGAACGTAATCGTCGGTTCGTGTTCTATGACGACCCCACACGCGGGGCACGTGACGGTATCGTTCGGAATCTCAGCGCGACAGGTGGGGCAATGCATTACTCGTATCGTAGCGGGACGAACCGAAGAGTCGCTGTCAGGATCCGGCGGTCAACCGCTCATATGCCGCAGCATCCATGAGCTGCTCGTATTCGGCAGGCTCCGAGGGAGCAAGGACCGCAATCCAGCCCTCGCCATAGGGATCGGCGTTCAATACCTCCGGGCGTTCTGCGAGCGCCTCGTTCACCCCGTCCACCGTGCCTGCCAGCGGAGCGAACACATCGGACACCGACTTGGTGGACTCCACCTCGCACATCGAGTCGCCTGCACCGAAGGAGCTGCCCACCTCGGGGAGTTCGACGTACACGATGTCACCAAGCGCGTCCTGGGCGAAATCACTGATCCCGACACGAACCCTGCCATCAGCCTCCAAGAGTGCCCACTCGTGGTCCTGCGAGTACCGCCTGTCGGATGCAACCTGCATGAACGCTCCTCTCGTCGAACGGAGCTTACCGTGCCCACAGGTCCCTGGCGTACAGCCACGCAACCCACCAGTAGAGGATGAGTCCGACGACGCCGAACACCCACGCAACAACGAGGAACACGGCTGGAATGAAGCCGCCCTGCGCGACATAGAACGCCGGGATCGCCCCGTACAGAATGAAGGTCGCGAGCTTCCCGAGCCAGCGCACCTCGATCTTGCCGCCCTTGCTTGCCACGAGGATCGATCCCATTCCGACGGCGACCTCACGCGCCGCGATGCCGATGCCCAGAAGGAGGGGAATGACACCCAACACCATTCCACCGATGACTGCGGTCACGATCGCAAGGCGGTCGGCCACCGGGTCGAGGATCTTGCCGAGTTCCGAGACCTGATCGAGACGTCGTGCCAGGTATCCATCGATCCAGTCGGTCCACCCTATGGCGAAGAGGAGCCACCCCGCCGCAGCGTACTCACCACGGCTGAAGATGAGCCACGCGAAGACGCCGACACCAACGAGACGGATGGTGGAGACGAGATTGGGGATGGTGAAGATCAGCGGCTCTGCTCCACGACGTAGCAGGAGACGAAGTGACCCGGTTCCATCTCCACGAGTCGCGGGTGATCGCTGGTGCGGCACTGCTCGGTCGCCCAGGGGCACCGATCCAGGAAGCGACACAGGGGCTTGGGGTCGATGGCTTTGCTGATGCCGCCCTTGATCTCGACATCCGGTCGTGCGTGGCCTGGATCAGGAACCGGAACGGCAGAAAGCAGCGCCCGTGTGTAGGGGTGCATTGGATTCGAGAGCAGCTCCTCGGTCGGTGCGATCTCGACGATCTTGCCGAGGTACATGACAGCGATCCGATCGCACATGTATCTGGCGACTGCCAGGTCATGAGTGATGTAGAGGTAGGAGACCCCGAACTCCTCTCCGAGCTTCAGCATGATGTCCATGATGGAGATGCGAATGCTGACGTCCAGCATCGAAGTCGGCTCGTCCGCGACGACAAAGACAGGATCGATCACCAATGCCCGGGCGATGGCGACCCGCTGTCGCTGACCTCCAGACAGCTCGTGCGGGTAGCGGAACAGGAAGTTCTCGGCCGGCGTGAGGCCGACCATCTCCAGCAACTCGGCGACCCGCTGCTCGCGCTCCGGAAGGCGACCGATCCCCTGAACCTGGAGCGGCTCGGCAATCGTGTCATAGATGGTTCGTCTGGGGTTCATCGATTCGTAGGGGTCCTGGAAGATCATCTGGACCCTGCGGCGGAACCGCTTCATTCCGTCCTTGCCGATATCGGCTACATCCAGCATCTCCTCGCCGTCCTGGAGGTGGATGGATCCTGCGGTATTGTGATCGAGACGGGCCAGGATACGTCCCGTGGTGGTCTTGCCCGACCCGGACTCGCCCACCAGCCCCAGGCTCTCACCTGGCGCGATCTCGAATGAGACGCCGTCAACGGCGTGAATGAACTGGTTTGCCTTCTTGAAGATGCCGCGCCCGACGGGGAACAGCTTCTCGAGGTTCTCAACCTTGACGAGCGGGCGGTTTCCGGTCGCGCTCATCCCTCCAACCTCCCCAGTTCCGGGACTTCCTCCGTGTGCCAGCACGCCACGCTGTGACCCTCGGATATCTCGTTGAAAGGAGGCTCCTCGCTGGTGCAGATCTCGGTGGCCCACGGGCAGCGAGGATGGAACCGGCAACCAGTTGGAGGCTTCAACAGGTCGGGTGGCTCCCCCTCCAGCGGGGCCAGCTTGCGTCTCGGCCCCTTGACGCTCGGCGTGGAGGCGAGAAGGAGGTAGGTGTAGGGATGCTTCGGGTGTGGAAACACCTCGTCGGTCGCGCCAAGCTCGACGAGTTTGCCTGCGTACATCACTCCGATCCTGTCGCTCACTTCAGCTATGACGGCGACGTCGTGTGAGATGTAGATGATCGCCATGCCGAGCGTTTCCTGGACGTGCTTGAGTTCCCGCAGGATCTGGTCTTGCACGATCACGTCGAGTGCAGTCGTCGGCTCGTCGGCAATGATGATCTTCGGATCGCAGGAGAGGGCCATCGCAATGATTGCCCTCTGCCTCATTCCGCCCGAGAATTCGTGTGGATACCGGTCGATCAGCTCTGGTCCGAGCCCTACCAGTTCGAACAGCTCGGCGATGCGTTCCCGCCCCTCCGTCTCGACCATGTCCGGGAAGTGCAGCTCCATCGCTTCCCAGATCTGGTCTCCGACCTTGTAGACCGGATTCCACGCGTTCATCGCCCCTTGGAACACCATCGAAATGTCGCTCCACCGGTGTTTGCGCATCTGCTCATCCGTCAGCCTGGCGACGTCGGTGCCGGCGAGAATGACCTTCCCATCGACGATCTTGGCGTTGTCGGCAAGGAGGCGGATGAGCGTCATCGCGATCGACGTCTTGCCGCACCCCGACTCCCCCACCAGCCCAAGCGCTTCACCCTGCGCGAGAGTGAAGCTCACATCGTCGACTGCTTGCACCTCGCCCTTCTTGACCGTGTAGTGCATGGTCAGGTGCTGGACGTCGAGGACTGGTGTGGCGATAGCCGCCCGCTGGTCGAAGGTCATCGGATCAGCGTCTCCTGAGTCTGGGATTGATGATTTCGTCCATGGCGCGTCCCACCAGATAGAAAGAACCCGCCAACAACGTGACCGAGAGCCCGGCGGGAAGCAGGAGCCACCAGTAGCTCGCGCTCGACAGGAGATAGCCCTGCGAGTTCGCGGTGTAGATCATGATGCCCCAACTCATGTTGATGTTCAGCAGGCCGAGAAACGACAGCGTCGCCTCGCTGGAGATGGCGTCTGTCACCGAGAACATCATGTAGAGGAAGCTCAAGGGAAGGACGTTGGGGATGATATGGCGAAAGATCAGGTGCATCCTGCCTCCGCCCGCGACCCGTGCTGCGTCGATGAACGGCTTCACCGAAACCGACAGCGCCTGCGACTTCAGGATGATCGCGGTGCCCCCGAATCCGGACAGCACGCCGATGAGAATCGCGAGGTGGAGCAATTCGAAGTGGAAGAGCGCCGACAGGACGATGAGGATCGGCAGGAACGGCACCAGAATGATCAAGTCGGCAAGCCGCATGAACAGCGTGTCGACGATCCCCCCGAAGAATGCCGACACAGATCCAACGGTTGTACCGATACCCACGGTAACCAGTGCCGCCACGATGCCGAGCATGAAGGCAGCTCTCGTGGAGTACATGAGCTGCGATAGCACGTCTCGGCCGAGCGGGTCGGTACCCAGCAAGTGCGTACGGGATGGCGCCGCCGGTTGTTCAGTGACATCCAGTGTCTCGCCAACCTTGAGCATAGGGTTGATCAACCGCGCGCTGAAGAGGTCGACCTGAGTCGCAATATCGACCACTTCGCCGTCCGGAACGATCACCTTGGTGGTGACCGGGGCGTCATAGCCGACGACCGGGTCGTAGATCTTGGGATCCCAGACCGTATGCATGAGGATCGGATGAGCCAGTGCCATCAGCCCATACAGAGTGATGATGGTGAGGCCGACGAGCCCGATCCGATTGGCAACGAAGGACGACCAGCCCTTTCGGAACCCTCGCCACGCAAGGCGGAGCCGAATCCTCCAGAGCGCCTCCTCCGAAGCCGCCACGGTCCCTTCGAGTAGATCAGGGGCACTCATCAGTCAATCTCCCACTCGTATGCGCGGATCGAGGTACATGTAGAGGACGTCCACCACGATGTGTGCGACGAGCGCAAGGACGGCGATGAACGTGAAAGAGCCGATGACCAGCGGGACGTCTTCTTGGAGAGCAGCGCTCAAGAGCGTTTGGCCCATCCCCGGCCAGGAGAACACGGTCTCGGTGATCACGCCGCCACCTATCAGGAATGCCAGGCTGATCACCAGTGAGGTCGTGACAGGAAGCAGTGCGTTCCTGGCTGCATGCTTGTCCCTGATCGTCTTCGAGGACAGTCCCTTGGCTCTCGCTGTCAGGATGTAGTCCTCTCGCAGCGTCTCGAGCATCGAGGCCCTCGTCAACAGCATGGTGCCTCCGAACCCGATCAGCGCCAGGGTGATCGTCGGAAGGATCAGGTGGTCGCCTATGTCGAGGGCATACGGCAACATCACCGACCACACGGTCATCCACCAGACGACAACGATCCCCACGAGGAGGATCCGTCCGCCCCATACGATCCGCTGGCTGATCACCCTGTTGTGCATCCGTCTCGTCACGACCTCCAGGACCAGAAGCGTGAGTCCCAACACCGCAGCGGTGGCCAACATCCGTCCGAACACCGAGTTGGCATCGAAGGTGTCCGGCTTGTCGATCCACTTCTCGACGTTGAGGAACTTGCCGCCAGGGAACAGCTTGAAGTTGAACGAGAACGTTCGAATCATGATGAGCGCGAACCACGGGTAGAACACAGTCTGAAAGAACACACCTACGACGGTGATGAGGTTTTCCCCACGTTTCCCTCGTCTCCATGCGAGCACCTTGCCCGATTTGAAGCCCACGAGGAATGAAAGCAGAGTGGCGAAGAAGAACAGGGCGACCGTTCGAGGCACTCGCTCTTTGAGGATGTCCCACACTTGCCTCGGATACTCAGAGAAGGACACTCCCAGGTTCCCCGTGGTGAAGTTCTTGATGTAGCGGATGTACTGCTGCAACGGCGTCCCGGTGAGTCCAAGCCGTTCGGCGTACTGGTCGCGAACCTCCTGTGTCAACTTGGGATTCGAGAGGAACTGGTCGCTGATGTCTCCAGGTTGCGCCTGGAGTAAGAAGTATGTCGCGGTGAGGAACACGAAGAACACGATCAGGCTTTGCGCAACGCGCTTGCCGACGTACTTGAGCACCTCACCTCCTATGCCGCCTTCGGAGTCCCGTCTTCGGGCGGTAGGACTTTAGCAGCGTCTGACGCGACAAGGGGAGGACCGGAAGGTCCTCCCCTTGTGTATCTCTTGCGAAGATCGCCTAGTTGGTGGTCTTCACATCTGCGGGCATGCCGTTCAGCGTCTGCAAGCCGTCCAGCACGTCGGTGAAGGGGAACACCAGCGTGTTGTTGTAGGCCTCCAGGATCGGCGTCGAGAACAGAATCTCATACGGAAGGTTCTCAACGACGTTCTGGTCCATCGCCTTCACAGCCGCCTTCGCCGAGGCGATATCGGTTGCGGCCAGGAACTCCTTCGCCAGGGCGTCGAAGTCGGCGTTGTTATAACCAGGCGTGTTGAAACCACCGGTCGCCGAATCCTGCCATGAAGCGAAGAACGCCGGCAGGAAGTCCGGCAGCGCCGGGTTGCCGAGACCCCATCCGAGGATGTACATGTCCCAGTCGAGAGCGCCGTCGCCTTCGGCGAAGACCTTATCAACGATCACGTTGAAGCCGGTCGCGTTGGCCTCGATCGGAATGCCGAGCCAGCTCGCCCACTGGGCGATCCAGATGGCCGTCGTCGACCGCAGCGGGTCATAGCCAGGTCCGGGAGCCAGAAGCTCGAGGGACGGCACGGCCTTGCCATCAGGATCCTTCAGTCCGGTACCGGTGCCTGCTTTCAGGTCCAGGTTGTCCGGGTCCCACTCAGGAGCAACGTCCCAGGTGAAACCGTCGGCCTGCATGTACTGGAGTGCCTGATTGAATCGACCCTCTTCGTCGAGCCCAATGCAGATCTGCTGCACGTCAGGGTTCGCCCAGGCCGTGTTGCCCGCAGGCACCGAGCTGTACGCGGGGATGATCGCCCCGCCGAGCAGCGTCTGGAGGAACTCCTTGTTCGTCAAGCAGGCGATCGCCTGCCGGAAGCCCAGATACTTCATCGGTGACTTCCGCATGTTGAACGACAAGTAACGCCACCCGTTCGAGGCGTTCGCGATCAGGGTCAACTCAGACGAGCTGAGCACTTCGTTCTTCAGACCGGTGTTCAGACCGCTCGCGTTGAGCATGAACTGAATGTCGCCACTCTTGAGCGCCAGGATGGCGGCGTTCTGGTCCGAGTAGACCGAGTAGATGACGTCGCTGGCGTACGGCCCATCGGTGTACTCGACCGTGACATCGCCCGTCCCGGTACCGTCGTACATCTCGTCGAAGCCCTGCGTGTCGCTCATCTGCTCGAACGTACCGTCGCTGTAGAACTTGTAGGTCGTACCGTTGTAGTAGCTGTCCGGGTTGGCAACGTTCTTCGCGAATGCACCCGGCTCACGGCTGTCATAGATGAACGGACCGGCGGAGGGCTCGCCCTCGCCGGACGCAGCTTCGAGCGTCTGGGCAGGATCGTCGGACGCAGCAGCCTCGTCGGCAGCCGCCTGCCAGAAGTGCTGCGGCATGATCGTCATCAGTCCGATGCCCATCTGCCAGATGGCGAGACCTGGATCAGACGAGAAAGTGATCTTGACGGTGTAGTCATCAACCGCCTCGACTTTCATCACGCCATCAACCGTCTCGTCGACATCCGTCGTCGCCGGATCGTCCGGCACGTACTGGGCCAGGCTGGTCGACCAGTTGCCCCCGATGCCAAGCGACGTACCCGTGTCCCACGTGAACACGAAGTCGTTGGCCGTCACCGGCTGTCCGTCGGACCACATGAAGCCCTGACGCAGCGACTGCGTGACAGTCCAGACATCACCTTCCTGCACGGCTGCGGCTGGAGCATCCGTCGCAATACCGGGCACGAGTTGCCACGATGGCGCAGCCAGCGTGAACAGTGCGGTGTGCTGGTTTCCGAGGACGTATCCGTTCCACACTGACGACTCTGCGTCCAGATAGGACCAGTAGTTGTCGGTAGTCAGATCCTCAAAGATTCCGAGTTTGTAGGTAAAGCCTTGATTGCTGGCAGGAGCCGTCGTCGTCGTCGCTCCGCTGCTAGGCGGTGCCGTCGTCGTCGTCCCCTCTTGTGCCGTTGTAGTCGACTCGCTTTGTGGGCCGCAGGCCGCAGCGACGAGCGCAAGCAGCGCAACGACCGCGATCCAGGTCCAGAGTCTCCGAGATTTTCTCACGTTACAACCCTCCATAGGTCTTCCCGTTCCTTCAAGTTCGCCGAATCTCCCCCTTGGGGCCAAGTTCGGGAACTGCACAAAGGTTAGCCCTCCCGGCGAGCATCGCCAACAGGACCGGACCACTATCTGGCAGGCGACCTCGTGCGGTTGAGCGCCGCGAGGAGGCACGGGGTCGGTGGCGGCACACGAGGAGGCGTTGCTCTATGACCGAACTGCCCAACCTGATCATCTGATAGGCGAGCAGCGCGAAGCCTTCGCTCCCGTGAGTCGAACCTCGAAGGCACCACCTGAGCGAATATCCCCCTCTCTTAGCTCGGACTGTGCGATAGGTTGGACGACGAACAGATGCTCCATCTGAGAATGAGCAGGGAGATCTCTCAAGCGTACGGATGGGACAGGGAACAGGTCCCGGGCCGCGGTGCGTTGACCCGGCCAACAGGAGGTCGGCACCGACAAGAGTTCCCCGCCGGTCGGGTAGGTTCTACTGGGACTGAACTGGGACGGAACTGAATGAACGTGCACAACCAATGTCCCAACTGCGGTCGAACCAACCTCGAGGACGCCTCGTTCTGTTCAAACTGCGGGACGCCCCTCCTAGCGAACTGTCCGGTCTGCTCCACGCCCTACTCGCCGGGCGCTTCCTTCTGCTCGAGTTGCGGTTCGCGCCTCGATGCCGACGCGACGTTCCTGGCCGCTCAAGATCTGGCCCGCTACATCCCTCCCGAGCTCCTGGCCAAGCTACAAGCGGCGCGCAGCGGCCAAACCATGGCCGGGGAACGGCGCACGGTCACCATGCTGTTCGCAGACATTCAGGGGTCGACCGCAGCTGCTGAGCAGCTCGACCCTGAGGAATGGGCAGAGATCGTCAACGGCGCTTTCGAACGGCTGATCCGACCTGTGTATCGATATGAGGGGACCCTCGCCCGGCTGATGGGCGACGCCATCCTGGCGTTCTTCGGAGCTCCGATCGCCCACGAGGACGACGCGGAGCGAGCCGTCATGGTCGGACTCGAAATGCTGAACGCGGTCAAACCCTACGCCCGCGAGGTGAAGGACCGGTGGGGAGTCGATGTTGATCTCAGAGTGGGCATCAACACGGGCTTGGTGGTCGTTGGAGAGGTTGGCTCGGACATGCGAGTCGAATACTCCGCCCTCGGTGATGCTGTCAACGTCGCGGCGCGGATGGAACAGACAGCCGCCCCCGGAACGCTCCAGGTCGCCGGTGACACCCACCGCCTGATCCAGCGGCTCTTCGAGTTCGAGGAACTCGAGCCGATACACGCCAAAGGCAAGACGGAACCCGTTCCCGCCTACAGAGTGACAGGTATACGAGAGCGGCCCACAACCACCCGCGGGATTCTGGGCCGCGCCGCCCCGCTCGTCGGAAGGTCGTCCGAGCTCGCAACTCTCCGCCACGTCGTCGAGGAGGTGAGACAGGGCAAGGGTCAGATCTGTTCGGTGATCGGTGAAGCCGGCGTGGGGAAGTCCCGGCTGGCAGCGGCACTCAAGTCCGAGCTCGCCGCCGAAGACTGCCTCGGGTCATGGCCGGAAGAGGAAGGGAAGGCTGACCACGTTCAATGGGCTGAAGCCCGCTGTCTCTCCTACAACACTTCGGTCGCCTACGCCCCATTCATCGACCTCTTCTCCCGCATATTCGGCATAGAAACGATTGACGACGAGTCGACGGCACGGGCGAGCGTGGCCAGCGCCGTAGAGCGCGTCTTCCCACAGGATTCCACCCCTATCGTCAGCTACCTGTGCGTCATGTTGGGCATCGACCCGGGCGAGGACGATGCCGCGATCATCAAGGCGCTGCCTGCCCCTGAGCTGCAGAGGCGCATCTTTGCGGCAGTCATCGACTACATCGAGACCTGCTCCGTCTCGAAACCGAGCGTCCTGCTGGTGGAAGATCTTCACTGGTCGGACGCCGTTTCGCTGGCGTTGCTCGAGGAGCTGATGAGAGCGACCAACCGGACGATGCTTGCGATCCTCGTTCTGATGCGCCCCTATCGTGACGACGCCTCCTGGGGCTTTCACGAGTCCGCCGACCGCCACTACTCACACCGCTACACCGCTGTGAGGCTCCGACCACTCGACGACCAGGCCTCCAAGAACATGGTCGAAGGGCTCCTCGGCACACACGGCCTTCCCGGCTCACTGGAGAGAGCCGTGCTCACCCGATCCGAAGGGAATCCTTTCTTCGTCGAAGAGATCGTACGCGTGCTACTCGAGTCAGGGACGCTCGTCGAAAGAGAGGGTGAATGGGTTGTCGAAGGCGACCTCGACCAGATGTCGATTTCCGGCGGGTTATCGGGTCTGGTCACGGCACGTCTCGACCGTCTCGACGACTTCTCAAAGCTCGTAGCCCAGTTCGCGTCGGTGCTCGGCAGGGAGTTCGAGTTCGAAGAACTCGTCGCTCTGGCCGACGACCGCGAGCACACCGAGACCGCACTGACCGACCTGATGAGCCGCGACCTGCTGATGGAACAAGCCAGGATCCCCAATCGGACCTACGCGTTTCGCCACGCCCTCATCCAGGAAATCGCCTACAACACGATCCTCTTGAAGTCACGCCGGTCGCTTCATGGGCGAGTAGCCGAGCATCTGATCGCCGAGGGAGCGGACCCCCAGGAGGTGTCCCGACACCTCCTACAATCGAAACAAGAGGTACGTGCCGTCCCATACCTCGTGGCCGCCGGAGATCAGGCGACACGCTCGATGTCGTTGGCCGATGCGATCCGTTTCTACGACGAGGCGCTGACCTGGGCCGCAGACGATACCGACCTCGAACTGACCAAGCGGATTCATGAAGGCCTAGGTGCCGCCTACACGTTGATTCCGGACCTGACCAAGGCGTCTGCCTCTTATCAGCAGATGCTCGAGCTCGGACGGGCGCGGTCGGAGCCGTCGGTGCAGGTCACGGCGCTGAACCGGCTCGCGTTCACGTCGGCGGCTTTGGGTGGAGACTACGAGCGGGCTACGGAGCAGCTGGAAGAGGCGCGCCAGCTGGCCGAGCGGTTCGGCGATTGGATGGGCCTGGCCGAGTATCACGTGAACAGCTGCATGATCGCCACTGGCCGGGGTGACATGGAGAAGGCCGCAGCCCACGACGCCGAGACGGTGAGACTCGGTTCGGCGGCCGGCTCTCCGAAGCTCGTCATTGGGGGGCTGATTCAGCGTGTCCTGTCGCTCGCCCACGCCACGCGGTACGACGACGGCCTCAGAGCTCTCGAACAGGCACGGCAAGTCACCGCCGGGACCACCGACCCGCTGGTGATGTCGGGTCTGTCAGCAGCGGAGTTCTTCTACCTCACCCGCGAGGGAAAGCTCGCGGAGGCGTGGGAACAGGCCCGTGAGGCGGCCGAGATTGCTGCGAGGATCGGTTCTTCCACTGCCAGCGTCGTGGCGCTGCAGGCCGGATTCGCTGCCGACCTGCTCGGCGACATCGAGAACGCGCTGGCGTTCTACGCCATGTCTCTGCACCTTGGCGAGGAGTCCGCCCAGTTGTTCAACGCTGCCGCTGCCGCAGCGTCAATGGCCCGCATCTATGCCGAACTCGGGATCGAGACCGAAGAGACAGCGGGGCTGAAGGCCAAGGCGCTTCAGCACCTGGAAACCCCAATGGGAGAGACGATGGCATCGACGGTCTTCGCGGAGCTGGGCTGGGCTGCGATCGCGGGCGGCGACCTCGAACGGGCGACCGAGATGCTCTCCCGCGGGCTCGCCGGATCGTCGGCATCGAAGCTCCTCGAACAGCCCCGGCTGCTCCTCGGTCTTGCAACGATCAAGGTCGCCGAGGGTGACCTTGCCGGAGCCGGTGAACTCGTTTCTGAGACATCCGACTTTATCGAGCAACGCCGGATGGTCTACTTCCGTCCCGCCCTTGCCGCGACCCGCGGCAGCCTGCTGCTCGCATCGGGTCGAAACGAGGAAGCAACTGAAGTCCTGGCCGAGGGCACGCAGTTCGCGGAGGCGATGGGTGCGACCGGCCTGGAGTGGCGGCTCAGGGCAGCCAGAGCAAGGGCACTCTCCCGGGAAGGACGACCCGAGGAAGCCGCACGGGAAACGGCTACGGCACGCCGGCTCGTGACAGAACAAAACAACCGCATCGTCGACCCGTCGGTGCAGGAGTCCTTCCGGAGGGCCGCCCTGGGTAGGATCGCCGACCTTGCGGACGTTGCCTCTGCCTGAGAAGGGGACGGTGTAGGGGACCCTGTTCGGTCGATCCGCTGTACTACTGCAACGGCAGGCGCGACACCGGCTCGGAGAATCCGGCGTTCACATGGTGTTCGCCCGGGTTGACAGAGGAGTTCCTCGCGTTTTCCAAGGCTGCCGACAACGACCTCTCGACGCTACAACCTCAGTACGGGTTCGCCGGTATGTGGCCCGGTGACCAGTGGTGCGAAGTGGAGGGTGCTCAGACCAACCGCTGAGGCCCGGAATCACGCATCCTGCTTGGTGCCGGGTGCGATTCCCTCACGGACGAGTCTCTTCAGCAGCTCGGGTTGATCGACGTGGATCAGATGCCCCGCGTCCTTGATTTGGATCGCCCTCGCGGTGGCCACGTGATCAAGGAAGAACTCGACATCACGATCACGCACAACGCCACCCTTGTCGATCTCCCCGTACGCCAACAGCGTCGGGCAGGCGATTGCCTGAAGTGTGGCTGTGAGGTCGGTGCCGTCGAGAAACCGGTCGTCGAGGTGAACCTTCACGAACGCCGGGTCGAGCGTGCTGAAGGTCTCCTCGAGATAGCGCCTCCCCTGCTCGTCGATGTCGGGGAGTGCTGTCGCGAATAGCTCCTCCAACCGTAGGCGACCGGCGAGATAGTCATACACGCCCTGGAAGTACTCGTTGACGTAGATCGTCTTGACGCTCTCTTCCCTCAGAAAGAGGGGAGGGTCGATGACGACGATGGAGCTGATGAGGTCCGGGAGTTGGGCTGCGACGGCGAACGAAACGAGTGCTCCCGAAGAGTGACCGACGAGGGCCGTGGGAGTCCCGATAACGCCCCTGATGAGATTCGACGCGTCGTTGGCGAGGTCGGCGACTCGATAGGAGGTTCCCCAGCCGGACTTGCCGTGCCCTCGCTGATCGCATGCATAGACGTGACGGGTCTCATCGAGATCGGTGATGAGCTCGCGGAGATCCTGCCAGCGAGCCGTCGCGCCGTGTAGAAACAAGACCGGCGGTCCACTGGGCGGTCCTTCGACGTAGTTGATGACGACATCCCCGGCGTCGAATGTGGTCTCAGCGAGCATCGCATCTCCTCCTGACTACACACACCCTATGTCGAGGGAGCGGCTCTGAGAGCAAAATGCCACCCGACGAGAGACGATGCGACTTCCGGTATTGCGAGTTCCATGACCCCTCTCGACCCTTCAAGCCAAGTTGAGCATCGCACCCTGTTTGTCCTCACACCATGCTCTATCACGGACGAGTCCGACACCCGTCATGAGTCACACTGTATTGATCAGATAGCTCAGCGAACCAAGAAGACACCAAGAGGCTGCTTTTCCCGCACCCACCAGTACAGCAAGAACCCCTGCCTGAGCAGGGGTTCTCTTGGTCGGGCTGGCCGGATTTGAACCGGCGACCTCTTGACCCCCAGTCAAGCGCGCTAACCAAGCTGCGCCACAGCCCGAGGAGTTCGAATGATACCGTCGCTATGGCAGACGTCATCCCCCCAACCGGTGGACCACCCACACGATGCCCTGCACCACCCGGTACCCGAGGTAGAGGGCGATCGATACGACGATTGTTCGAAACCCGAATGGACGGGGAGGGACGTCGCCAACCCCGTCACCATTCTGGTCAGGCAGGGACGAAGTAGACATCCGTCGGCTTCAGCTTGCTGTTACGGAGGAACCGCGGTGCGACCTCCATGCCGATCCAGTCGAGCGACACGTCGTCCAGGTCGACACCCATGATCCGGGTCAGGAACAGCGTGTCCACTCCCTCATACTCGATGAGCGCCAGCACGAACGGTGTCTCTGGAAGGAACTCCTCAGATCCGAAGTAGCAGACCGTGAACGCGTGGATCTTGGCCGTGCGGTCGGTGATGTCGATCCAGTTCGTCTCGTCGCCCGAGTACATGTCGTGCCCGCGCGGTGTCGCGTAGGTGTACCCGGACTCCGGGTCTTGGCTGGCGAGGAGCTTCTTGTTGGTGACTCCGGCGAACCAAGGGCTGTCTTGTCCATAGGAGTGCAGGTACGTGATCGCGTACTGCTGCTCGATCTGGAGTGGTGCCATCCGCTTGAGGAACGCAAGCGCGTCAGGGTCGGTCTCTACCGGAAACGGAACGCCGTGAACGACGTAGCCCCCGAGGGTGTCTTCTCGACGGTCTGGAAGCTTGGTCATGTCACTCCTCCCTCTCGAGCACACTCACGGTGACGTATGTTCCGGTGCCGGCATGCGAGTGGATCGCTCCGCGTTTCGCATCGTCTACTTGCAGCATGGAGTCCCCGAAGTGATCTCCGATGGACCCCTGGAGCTGCCAGATGGCGAAGACGCCCTGCATCAGGCCGGTTGCACCGACCGGATGACCACAGGCGATCAAACCACCGGACGGGTTGACCGGCGTGATCGGGTCATCGGGAAGGTCGAGGCCGTAGTCGATACCTGGCAGGAACGCCTTCCCCGACGCTGCGAACTCGCCGCCTTCCCCGTATCGACACAGACCCATGTCCTCATAGGTCTGGAGCTCAGACGAGGTATAGGCATCGTGCAGCTCCACGAAGTCCAATTCGGCGAGAGGGTCACTGACCCCTGCCTGACGGTACGCCATGTTCCCTGCGGTACGGCCCGCCCGGAACGAGTGCACACCGGGGTAGCGGGTGCCGTGCTTCCACAGACCTTTGTAGTAGGCACGCGTCTCGTCCGAGGACCTCTCTTGTTCTGTGGCGTAGTCACGCATGAACGTGTCGTAGTCCACATGGGGCCGATCCGACATGCGCATCGCATCGGTACCACGGCCGATGCCGGTTACCTTGACCAAAGGACGCGCGACGGCCGCTCCCGCCGCCTCGAGCTTCTCGAGTCCTTCCTCGGAGGCCAGAACCGTCACCGCTGCGCCATCCGACATGACACAGATGTCGAGCCGCGTCAACGGCCAGGCGACCATTGGTGCGTTCCGGACGTCCTCGATCGTGTACCGGTTCCGCTTCTGCGCGTACGGGTTATGGTACGCGTTCCGGTGGTTCTTGACGGAGACCGCGGCCATCTGTTCGGGAGTGGTACCGAACTCTTTCATGTGCCGGGTCACCATCATTGCGTAGTAGCCCGAATAGAACCCTCCCACCGGGTAGTCCCACGACACGTCCGACGCCAGGGCGATGAACTCGTTGCCCTTCCAGGTCTCCACGTGACTCATCGTCTCGAAGCCATAGGCGACACAGACGTCCATGTGCCCGGAGGCCACCGACTTCCACGCCTCCTGGAAACACAGGCCACCGGTCGCGCCACCACCTTCGACACGATGCCCAGGTTTGGGGATGAGCCCGAGATAGTCCTGGGCCATGATGCCGGCCATCAGCTGCCTGCTGAAATGGTCGGAGAAATACGAGGCAACGGATCCGTCCACCACCGACGTGAACGTTCGGAAATCGAGACCAAGGTCGGTGATCGCGGCGTCGTACGCCTCTTTGATCACCGCCTGGAATGTCTTGTCCGGACGAGCCTTGGCGAACTTGGACACGCCACCTGAGAGTGCGTAGACCGTACGCATAGCGCCCTTTCGTGAGTTCGAGGCCGATGCTACCTCGGTGACGACTTCCTCCGTCTGGAGATCAACTGCACCGGCGTCCCAACGAACGGGAACTCGTCTCTCAGTCGACGCTCCAGATAACGAAGGTAGCTCTCGTCGAGTTCACCTCCGCCGACGAAGAGCACAAACGTGGGTGGTGCGGTCCCGGCCTGCACGGCGTACAGGATGCGTGGCCTGCGTCCCTTTCTGGTGGGCGGTGCATGAGCTTCCTGCCACTCCCGGATCAGACGATTGAGCGTGCCGGTTCCGACGCGGAACTCCCGGGCCTCGAGAACCACATCCAGGGCAGGCGCGAGCCGGTGAACCCCACGTCCCGTGAGAGCAGAGATCCTCAGAAGCGGTGCCCAGCCGACGAACCCGAGTCGATCCGCTACGTCTTCAATCGCGATCTCTCGCTGCTCTCGATCTGCACCGTCCCACTTGTTGACCAACACCACCAGCCCGGCTCCCGACTCCTCCGCTGCCTGAGCGATGCGTTGATCCTGTTGCACGATCCCGTCAACGGCATCAACGATCAGGAGGGCAACATCGGCCTCGTCGAGTGCCCCCTTCGCCCGCAGCACGGAGTAGAAGTCCGCCGCCTCCTTGACTTTCGGCGCTCGACGGATCCCAGCGGTGTCCACTACCCGGAAGCGATGCCCCCCGATCTCCGTGACCACATCGATCGGGTCCCTCGTGGTTCCGGGAGTCGGCGACACCAGCACCCGCTCCTCCCCCAACAACCTGTTCAAGAGCGTCGACTTCCCGACGTTGGGCCTACCGATGATCGCGAGGCTCTTCAGTTCCTCGCTCGGTCCCTCTGGCACGTCGGGGAGACGCTCTACGACCCTGTCGAGAAGATCGCCGATTCCTCTGCCGTGGAGTGCCGACACGGCTGACGGCTCTCCAAGACCGAGCTGCCATAGATCCGCGACGTCCGGTTCCTGCTTCGCGTCGTCGACCTTGTTGGCCACGAGGATCACCGTGGTGTCGCGAAGCAACCGGGCCACCCGCGCGTCGTCCTCGGACACGCCGGCCGTAGCGTCCACGACGAACAACACGAGGTCGGCCGCACCTAGTGCCGCCTCAGCCTGTCCAGAGATCGCAGCAACCAGTTCCTCGCTCGGCGCGACCTCCCACCCTCCGGTGTCGACGATGAGGAACTCCCTCCCCGTCCAATCGGCGCGGAATTCCCGCCGGTCACGCGTGACGCCGGGCCGCTCGTCCACGACGGCGAGGCGACGTCCGAGCACACGGTTCACGAGACTCGACTTGCCGACGTTCGGGCGGCCGACAACGGCCACGACGGGGGTTCTACTCACGACACTTCCTCTTGCTCACGGCAACGCTAGTGGGGAGGCGAGCTTCGCTCGCCGTACCCGGTACCTCGTGCGCCACGACAGGCGCAGCAAAACGGCGGGGCGGGACGCGGGAGAAGGTACAGGGTACAAGGTACGAGGTACGAACGGTGGTGGGCACACAGCCCAACCCCCGGTTCTCTGTACCATCTGCGCATGGTGGACCACGTACTCCTAGCGGAACCTCGCGGGTTCTGTGCCGGCGTCGAGATGGCGATCAAGGCACTCACCTGGATGGTCAGGGTCTTCGACCCGCCCGTTTACTGCTACCACGAGATCGTCCACAATCAGTGGGTCGTCGGCGCGTTTGAACACATGGGCGTCGTATTCGTCGATGACATCGAGTCCGTTCCCGTTGGCGCACCACTCATGCTGTCCGCCCACGGGTCCGCTCCCGAGGTCGTTGCTGCGGCCGGAGACCGCGCCGGGGTCGTCATCGACGCAGTGTGTCCACTCGTCACGAAGGTGCATCACGAAGTCAAGCGGATGTCCGCACAGGGCTACGACATCATCTACGTGGGTCACGAAGGGCACGATGAGGCGACCGGCACCGTTGCCGTCGCACCAGGCGCCATCCACCTCGTCGAGCCCCACGAGTCGCTCGGCTCGTTTGCTCCTCGTGACCCTTCCAAGGTCGCGCTCCTGGCGCAGACAACCCTCGGGCTTCACGAGTGGGAAGCGGTCTTGGACTCGGCCGAAGGTCGCTTCGCGGAACTCGAAACGGCTCGCCGGAGCGACCTCTGCTACGCAACCACCAATCGACAGGAAGCCGTCAAGGCACTGGCCGCCGGATCAGATCTGATCCTCGTGGTCGGCTCCGCCACCAGCTCCAACACACAGGCCCTGGTGCGAGTCGCTCGCAGGGAAGGGACACTTGCCCACCGGGTCGACTCCGCCGCACAGATCGACGACGCATGGCTCGAAGGTGTGCAAGTCGTCGGCGTCACCGCTGGTGCCTCCGCACCTGACCACCTCGTGCAAGAGGTCATCGAGAGGGTTGGGCCCCGTGATGGATATCGGCTCCTCTCGGTCACCGACGAGGACGAGTACTTCCCACTCCCACGCCAACTACGAGGCTTTCTCACCGCACTTCAGTCTGCTGTCGAGGGAGGATTCGGGGTGAGGACTCCCGGTCGCCCCGGTCCCCTTCAGAACGATCGCTCATGGACAGCCACGGAGGCACTCGCCGACCTCCGGGGCTAGCCGGTTCCGAGGCCGAGTGTTGGTGGCATCGAACTGTCTGACGCCGTAGGGGTGGCTCCCACCAACGACCCCCCTGGCGCGGGGTCTTGGCCGCCGCGATGCCTCCGCGTCACCGGGCTCTCGGGGGACCAACAGGGTCGCAGCGGCGAGCCCGATGGTGCCGGCAGTCACTTCTGCTGCCCCGGCACCCGGCCGTCAGCTCACAACACAACGCAACCGCTACCTGAGTGTCCTCACCGAAGGCCGAGGACCGAGAAGCCCAATGTAGGGGGCTCGCACAGCAAGGCTCCTAGAGCATCTCGATGATCTTGGCGACAACCTGGTCGAGCGTCAGATCGGATGTGTCGAGAAACACGGCGTCCGGTGCAGGAATCAACGGTGAGACCGGTCGCGACGAGTCGAGTCCATCCCTCCGAGCGAGATCCTGCTGGACCAAGTCGACCCCCGCATCTTCCAACTCCTGTGCGCGTCGGAGTGCTCGTATCTCGGGTCTGGCAATGAGGAAAACTTTGAGACGTGCGCTCGGGAAGACCACCGTGCCGATGTCGCGGCCGTCGACCACGGCACTGCCACCGTGTGCCTCGACCCACTCGCGCTGGCGGCGCACCATCTCGGTTCGAACGGCCGGGACGGCGCTCACAGCGGACACATACCCGTTGACCGCATGCGTTCTGATCGCAGCCGAGACGTTCTCGGATCCGATGAAGACCCTGCCTTCCTCGTAACGAATGTCCACGACGCGCGCCAGTTCGCCGAGCGCCTGCCCTTCGACACCTCGTCGCAGCGCCTCCAATGTGATCGCCCGGTAGAACGCACCGGTGTCCAGATGCGCCATGCCAAGAGCGGCCGCAAGCGCTCTGCTCACAGTGGTCTTCCCGGATCCACCGGGCCCATCGATCGCGATCACGTTCATGGCGCCCGACACCCTAGCCCCCTGCTCTCTCACCTCAATCGCCCAGCCGTCTCCTCCGATGCGCGCCATGTCCCTGTAGAAACCCGGCCACGTCTTTGTGACGCTCTCGTCCCCTCTGACAGTCACACCTTCCTGAGCAAGACCTGCGACCGAGAAGACCATCGCCATCCGATGGTCTTCGTGTGCGTCGAGAGTGCCGCCGTGATGGACACGACCCGATACCGTCAACTCGTCGCCACGTTGATCGACGGTCGCTCCAAGCCTGCGTAGTCCGTTCACGATGCCGGAGAGGCGGTCGCTCTCCTTGTGAGCGAGGGTGCCGAGTCCCGCGAGTCGTGAGGTGCCTTCTGCAAAGCCCGCGGCCACGGCGACGACCAAGGCGCCATCCGGTGCGCCCCCCATGTTCTCTTCAACCGGTCGCAACTCCTGCGGGCCCTCAACGGTAACGCCACCCTTCGACCAGTCGACGCCGCACCCCATCCGCTTCAGCACGTCGAACACCGCCAGATCGGGTTGAAGAGGATCACGCTCGACGTCGCTGATCGTGACCTTGCCACCGGTGATGGCAGCAGCGAGCGCCGGGTACACGGCCAGACCGGCGTCCGGAGGCACCGAGAAGTTGGCAGGGGCGTACCGTTCTCCAGGGGGCACATCGACTGCGCCGGAGCCAAGGTGCGAGATCGCGCCGAATGCCCGCATGACCTCAACGGTCGCCTCGACGAATGGTCCCGACGCCAGCTGGTCCCAGGAAACGAGAAGCCCGTCGAGGTTGGGAGCGATCATCGCGAGTGCAGAGACGAACTGACTGGATGCCGACGCGTCGACGAACACTTCACCGCCCGACAGTGAAGCTCCGTCGACCACGATCGGGAGGGTGTCCCCATCGATGTGGGCACCCAATGCTCGTAGCGCGTGGATCAACGGTGCGAGGGGTCGCTCCCTGAGGCGGGCTTCACCGTCGATTCGCACCTCCGTGCGACACAGGGCAGCTACCGCGGTCAGGAACCGTGCCGTCGTCCCAGAAGCTGCTGCCCAGATGCTTCCCCCGGTGAGATCGTTGGCGGAGTCGACGACCAGATCGCCATGCTCCTCACGAATCCGGACACCAAGGGCTCGGAGCCCGCCGATCATCGCCTCCGAGTCGTCGCACGATGCCGCACCGCGGAGGCGGCTCACACCGCCGGAGAGGGCGGCGACCACGAGTGCTCTGGCCGTGATACTGCGTGAGCCGGGAACACTCATCGTGCCGTAGGTTCGGCAAGATCTGATGCGACGCGTCATTGCTCTGTTGCAGCGTAGAGGCTCCGCACTTCCTCAATCCCTAGCGCCCTGCTCTCGCCCGGCTTGAGAGTGTGGTCGCTGAGGGGACCGATCGCCGTGCGAACGAGCCGCACCACAGGGAGGTCCACCGCATCGCACATCCTCCGTACTTCCCGCTTCCGACCCTCGCTCAGAACGATCTCCAGGAGGGCCTCTTCTCCCAGACGGTCGACGACTCGTACCGACACGGGGCGTGCAGGACCGTCCTCGAGTTCGACTCCTTCCTTCAACCGACGAACCCGCGCACTCGTAGCGTCTCCTCTGACCCGCACCAGATACGTTCTCCGGACTCCATACCTGGGGTGAGTGAGGCGTTCGGTGAGGGTCCCATCGTTCGTCAGCAGGATGAGCCCTTCCGAATCCCCGTCGAGGCGACCCACCGGGTAGACGCGAGTCTCGGAGGGAACCAGGTCGACCACGGTTGGCCGGCCGTGGGTGTCCTCCGCGGTGCTGATGACGCCGAGCGGTTTGTTGAGCAGGAAGTAGACGAGCCCAGGAGCGACCGGCAGAGGAACCCCATCGATTTCGACATGGGCAGTCTCAGGATCGATCTTCTGGCCGAGATGGGCGGCGATGCCATCAACGGTCACCCGGCCTCCGGCAATCATCTCCTCGGCGCCGCGACGCGACGTGAGACCGGAGTGTGCCATGAGCTTCTGGAGACGTTCGATCATTCGGAGCGGAAGCTCTCCTCCAACGACTCCACGACCGTTGATGGAGGCACGTGGTCGGCGAGTGGTGGCAGTTCGTCGAGCGAGTTGATGCCGACCTTCTCGAGGAACAGGCGGGATGTCTCGAAGAGAGCGGGATTTCCCGGTGTCGAGAGCCGTTCTCGTTCCTGAATCAAGCCTCGCCGTTCGAGTGTCCGCACGGCGGACCCGGAATCGACACCCCGAATCTCTGTGATCTGCCCCTTTGAGACAGGTTGCTGGTAGGCGATGATCGAGAGCACCTCCATCGCCGCATTCGAGAGCCGAGCCAAAGATGCCGAGACCGTGAACCGTTCCAGGAATGGACGCGTCGCGGGCCGCGTGTAGAGACGCCATCCGCCGGCCGTCTCTCTGACGATCAGTCCTGATCCTCGCTCGTCGAGAGTGTGCTGGAGTGTGGTCAGGCCTTCTTGGATATCCTCCACCCTCGCCTCCAGTACCTCCACCAGTACGTCCTGCGACACCGGCTCCTCGGCGACGAACAGGATCGCCTCGATGACTCTGGCGAGTTCAATGTCACTCACGGCTCACTCCCACTCGCTCTCGATCGTCAGGTCCACCACGGCGGCTTTCACACGAATCTCCGCAAGCCAGCCGCTTTGGGTGACTTCGACGATCCCCCAGCGGGCAAGCTCCAGAAGGGCGAGGAAGTAGGCGATGACCTCTACCGGGCGTTCTGTGTGTCCAACGAGGTCAGAGAAGTCTGCTTCAGTGTCCATGGTGACGCGCCTGCGGAGATCCGCCATCGCATCCGCGACCGACGGCAGGTCGAGATCGAGATGGTCGAGGTCCGGTTCGGCAATCGTCGTTTCGAAGAGCTCTGTCGCGAGTCGAGCCAACCGGTTCCCATCGATCGGTGGCAGCGCGTCCGGCCGCGGGGGCAGAGGGAAATCGATTCCCCACGGGCGTGACATGAACCGGTCCGCCTGCTCCATTCTGTGGCCGATCACGGCGGCGACGTCCTTGAACGTGACACACGCAAGGAGTCGTGCGAGGAGCCGATCCCGCTCTTCGATGAGTTCCAGCTCCTCGTCGAGATCGAGTCCATCCGAAGTCGGAAGAAGGCGGCGAGCCTTCAGTTGAATGAGCGTCGACGCGATCAGTACGAACTCGCTGGTGACTTCAAGGTCGAGACGCTCCAGCTCTTCGATCACCGCGAGGTACTCGTTCACCAGATCGACCAGGCTGACCGCGGTGATCTCGAGCTGGTGACTCGTGATCAGTTGAAGCAGAAGATCCAGTGGACCTTCGAACACGGCTGTTTTGACTTCGTGCGTCTTCACGGCGCCCATCATCGTATTGGCGGGACGTTGTTCGGGCGCGCCTTTCGATCCGCTTCCACCAGCAGCACCCAGTCCTCGAGCAACACGCCCGGCGGCCTTTGGCCGTGGTGGTGTCTGGCGTACTCGACAACGATCGGCTCGCCCCCTTCGCGTTCCAGCATGTCCGCGCCGATCGGGCCGTGCTCGAGATATCGAGCGAGCCGGCCTCGCACAGGGATGTGAAACTTCGCTGCCACGCTCGCGAGGGATCGCCCCCAGACCCCCATTCCGGAGGCCTGCTTGCCGACATCGTGCAGAAGCGCTGCACGGCGAAGGGTCGGCGGCGCGTAGCGGGCTGCAGCGAGCCCGTGCTGCTGGTCGGCGGCCGGCTGAGTGAAGAACAGCGCAGCCTCTCCGTCGGAGCGGAGCAGCGCCCGAACCTCAGCTCTCTGAGCATCCGTCAGGGGCTTCGCGAAGAGCACCTCCAGGAATCGCCTGGCGAGGTGCCACCACCCGCCGAGTCTGCTCACGTCAACCCCACGACCCCGGCCAGCGCTCGGATCGGCACGGTCAGTACCACCGAGAACTGCGGAATCCACAACAACGCGAAGATGATCAGGAGCCCGAAAGGCTCGATCGATGACCACACGCGCCGGCCGCGAGGCCCGAGGGCGAGTGGCAGGAGCCGACTGCCGTCGAGCGGGGGAACGGGCAGGAGGTTGAAGATCGCCAGGACGACGTTGATGTAGGCGAAGTAGAAAACGACATACGCCCCGATGCCGCTGGTGAACGGCAAGAACACCCTGCCGCCGATCAGCGCGAGCGCAACGTTGGTGAGCGGCCCGGCAATACCTACGAGAGCCATGTCTCTGGTCGGGTGTCGGAGGCGGCCCGGCACGACAGGCACGGGTTTCGCCCACCCGAACACCGGCGCTCCGGTGAACGCGAGCACAGCCGGAACGAGGAGTGTGCCAACCGGGTCGATATGGACCAGTGGGTTCAGCGTGATACGCCCGGCGTCGCGGGCAGTTGTGTCACCGAACCGTTCGGCGATCCACCCGTGGGACACCTCGTGGAGGATCACCGACGGGATGAGCACGGCGATGAAGAGGAGATTCTGACTGAGGTTGCTCAAGAGCGTGATTTGCAGTCGAGGCACAACACCGAATCAGGTCGTGCTTCGAGTCGAGCGCTCGAGATCGGGTTCCCGCAGCGATCGCATACCCCGTAGGTGCCTTCCTGGATCTTCGTCAAGGCACGATCAACCATGCCCACGCGGCGTGCGAGGCTCTGAACGAGTCCGATCACCTCGCTTCGTTCCGCAGCGGCAGCACCTGCATCCGCGAACGAGCCAGGGAATTCGACGTCCGAGCGCAGATTCCCTTGGTCGGTCGCGCCAAGCTCATCGAGTTGTCGAACCAGTTCCTCTCGCTCGGACTCGAGCGCTGAACGGATGGAGTCCATTGTTAGTTCACCTGCTCCGCGGATGCGACAAAACGTACACCTCGTATAGATGCTGGGGCGACACCTTGGTGTACACCTGAGTCGTCGAGATATTAGCGTGTCCCAGCATCTCCTGGACGGTTCTCAGGTCAGCTCCCCCTTCAACCATGTGCGTCGCCGCCGAATGTCGAAGGACGTGTGGCGAGATGCGATCCCGGTCGATCCCGGCGCTTTCGGCGTTGCGCTTCACGATCACCCAGACTCCCTGTCGACTCAGCCGCCGTCCCCGCGAACTCAAGAACAGCGCCCCGGGATCGGGGCGAGTCCCCTTGAGGCGCATCCTGTCCGGGAGGTACGCGGTGATCGCCGAGACGGCATGTCCACCGATGGGCACCATCCTCTGATGAGAACCCTTGCCGGTGACAATGGCTGTTCGCTCCTCCAGATCGATCGCTTCCAGATCGAGGCCGACGGTTTCCGACACCCGGGCGCCGGTTGCGTACATGAACTCGAGGAGCGCGCGGTCACGTCTACCGAGTGGTGTGGCCGCGTCCGGGCTGTCGAGGATCCGGAAGAGCTCATCCACGCTGAGCGCCTTCGGGAGACGACGGGGCAGTCGGGGTGTCTCGACGAGCGCGGTCGGATCGACATGCGCGAGCCCTTCTCCAACGAGAAAACGGTGAAGCCCACGAAGCGACGCTATCTTCCTGGCGATGGTGGATGGGGCGAGTGACGACCCGTGCAACGTGGCCACGTACTCGACGACCAGCCCCGCCGTGGGTTCGCGCCCCTCCAGAAACGTCACGTACTGGGCGAGATCGCGTCGAT
>Ga0307417_10000068_pt1 | contig 41072 bp, 27 predicted proteins | sample SalMarWE160210MG_2_FD_202514 | JGI IMG/M metagenome (GOLD analysis project Ga0307417, IMG submission 202514) | Salt marsh sediment microbial communities from the Plum Island Ecosystem LTER, Massachusetts, United States - WE1602-10 | ecosystem: Environmental > Aquatic > Marine > Intertidal zone... | reverse complement strand
CGTTTTTAATCACGGGCTATAACAACCGCGGTCTATAATCGCGGTGTTGACGAAGTCAGCACCGCGATTATCGGCGGTGTAGCCGCCGAGAACAACCAAATAGCCGGTTAACTCAACTTTCGATTTTCATATCGGTTCACTGATGCACCGCTGCGGTGTTCAAAAACGCCACGGTCACAGTGTTCGCTCTTTGACACAAGCCATTTTCACACTGCCCTTTGTCGGAAAGAACTTCTTTCGCGGCATTGTCATCAATAAAGACATTACATTCCTACCCTGCTGCAGCACATTCGGTGTGGCACCAGCCCGTCGGGCGAGCCTGTCGGGGCAGGCTTAGATTGGCTCCAAAGCCATGAGATGACAGATATCTGTGACACCTCGGATGGATCTTTTTCAAGCGTCAATGTTCTCGATATCGTTGATTAGGTTTGCGCCAATAAGCCTATCACCTTCGTACACCAGCAGTCGAAAACCTCCTTTGAAGGGTGTTCCGGAAGTCTCTACGCGAATCCTTTTCCCTTGCCGGCAGGCATCACCGATCTGTACATAGGTCCAGTCGTAGAAAGGGCTGACATGCCGGCGCGGATTGCCAGGGTAGGCGGAGGGGTTCCCGGCCATGTGCCTTCCTGCGGCTCTGCCCTGGTAGCAGGCATTCGCCCAGGTCCCTAGCCATTCGTGGACGTGAGACAACGGATTGATTCCCTGGGCGCAGTCACCGGCCGCATATAATCCTTCGGCACTGGTGCGGGAGTGGGCGTCGATGAGAATGGCCGCGTCGGTGGCCACTTGGTCCCTGTCGATAAACGCGATATTAGGTCGAATTGCGGTACAGACGGCAACGAAATCGGCCCTCTCGGTGATGCTTTGCGGGAAAAAACAACACACCCGGCCCCTCTCTTCTTCCAGGCCTTCCAGCGAGCAACCCAGGCGCACTGAGACGCCGTGCTGTTCCAGGTACTACTGCAAATAAGCCGCCGTAATGGGATGGGCGCCCCCGGGCATCACCTGATCAGTGACGTCCACCAGCAGAACTTCGGCCTGCTGCGCGCTCATGATCTCGGCCAGCTTGAGACCGACCAGGGACGCCCCCAGAACCACCAGCTCGCCTGCTCCGGCGATGGCATCCTTCAGTCGCAAAATGCTTGCGGAGGAGCGTACAGCAAAGGCCCGGGAGGATTCCCTCAGACCCGGCACCGGCGGGATGGAGGGTGTGGCCCCGGTGGCAGCCAGACAGCGCTGGTACGCCCATGTACTCCCGTCGACGCAGCGCACTGTGCGGTTGGCGGCATCCAGAAATTCCACCGGACTTCCGAAATGGCATTCGATGTCATACCGCCCATAAAAATCCCGACCAAAAGGAAAGCATTGTTCCCATCCAATGCGGCCTTTTAAATAGTACGGCCCCAGCATGGGGTTGAAAGCAGCCTCTTTCCGATCGGAAATCATGTGGACGGCGCCCGCGTAGCCCGCGCCACGCACGGCCATGACGGCATGGCAGGCTGCGCCTCCGTTGCCCAGGATGACGATAGGTGCTTCTTTTTTCATGGGTTAGCTGGGCTGGACACAGGCAGTGGCGTCCTTTTGATCGGCCACTGCTTCGGCGCTGCCGAAAGTCAGGGCCCGGGTGGGCAGACTCTGACACAGAGGGCAGGACAAAAACACAGCTATGTTTTCATAGGGCCTTGTAGACAATACATACCATTCAAACCTTCGAACCCTTTCCACAGTCTTTCATCATAGGGTTTAGTTGCCCGGTAACACATGCTTGATCAGCAACTGGCCGGCCTTGCCGGCCTTTTCGGCGCCTATCTCTTCCGTCGTCCCGAAACCAAGCGCCCGGGTGGGACAAACCCTGACACACGCCGGTGCCATGCCGTGATTGATGCGCATGTAGCACAGATCACATTTGACCATCTTCCCATCGGCACTGAAGTGGGGCGCGCCAAAAGGACAGGCCAATATACAGCTATGACATCCAACGCAGATATCACGATTCAAATGGACGATACCATTGTTTTCATCCCGAAACAGCGCGCCCGTCGGGCAAACCATGACGCAGGGGGCGTCGCCGCAGTGAAAACAGGCCAGGGAAAAGAAGGATATCAAGGCATGCTCATAGTGGCCCTGTTCGCAAGGCACTACTCTTCGGAAAGCGATATCGGAATCGTTCTGGTCCTGGCAGGCAACTACACAGGCATAGCAGCCGGAGCAGCGCGACGCGTCAAATGAAAAAGCTAGTTGTGTCCGCATAAACACTCCTTGTCTATATTATCCGTCTTGTTGATTTGACAAAGCAAAGACTTAAATCCCGGATACCCTGAAATCGGGTCCAGGTAATCCGGTTCTATGAGCAAGTTGACATCCGCCCCCGGAAAAGCATGGTACATGTTCACAACTCCGGGTGGCGTAATTTCCGTAATATTGGCCCTCACCTTGATCGATGCCCTGGGCGTCTCCAATTGCACCCAGTCATTATGGCTTATCTGTCTACTCCGAGCGTCAAGGGGATTCAGATCCAGCTTTGGATCCGGTCTGATCATTCGATTCCACGGAAGGCGGAACGTGCGTGAATGTATGAACATGGGAAGACGGGCGCCTGTGGTTAAGACAAGCGGGTATTTTTCAGCGATGTGCGGGGTGGAAACCGGGCTGATCGCCGGTTCCATGTATCTGGGCAACGGATCCAGGCCTGCTTCGGCCAGGAGGGATGAGGTGAATTCCATCTTCCCGGTGGGTGTGGCAAAACCATCCTTTTCATATTTCAGGTAGGGTGTTAGGGGTTGGTTTTCAATGAACCGGCCTTGGGGCGATACTTTCAACTCTGCCATTTTTAAGCCGATCGGCGCCATGATCCAATCCATACAGGCCTCATGGCCTTGGGACAGCAATGGGTCGTTAAGGTTTAATCGATCGGCCAAATCACAGATAATATCAATATCGGAGCGGGATTGACCGATGGGGGCAATGACAGGCTGGGTCCACATAGCATACCGTTCCGGCCAGATTTTCATTTCGCTTCTTTCGAAGGAACTGGCAGCCGGCAGTACAATATCAGCGAGTTTCGCCGAATCGGTCATAAAAAGATCAACATCAACCAGAAAATCAAGCTTTTTAAGACTGGCCTGCATATGATCGGATCCGGGCCACATCCGGTAATTCAATCCGAAGGCCACCATGGCGCGGATCGGGTAGGGAACGCCTGTATCGATCTGCGTCGGGACATGCATGGCCTGGGCCTCGTTGACGACGGCGCTCCATATGGGAAAACGATCATGTCCTGCTCGCGGCGCCATGCCGTCCCAGGGGCAGGGGTGTTCAAACTCAGCTTCTCGGGTAACAAAACCTGCGGGCACATGGCAATATGAAGGAGAAATAACCTTGTTGCCGCCTTTGCAGTCGAAATTCCCGGTAAGGCCGATCAGGGTGACAATCGCCCGATGATTTTGCACTCCATTGGTATGGTGAACCGTTGCCGAAGCGCCGTTGTACATGGCCGCCGGCTTGGTCGTCGCATATAGGCGGGCGGCTTTGATGATTAACCCGGCCGGTACATTGGTGATCTGGCTAGTGACCGAAGGGGTAAATTCGGCGGCATAAGTTTTGAACGCATCGAATCCGTATGACCACTTGCTCACAAACGCCAGGTCGTGCAAGTTCTCCTGTATAATGATGTTGGCCATGCCCAATGCCAGGGCTCCACTGGTGCCGGGCCTGAGGCGAAGGTGCAGGTCGGCAAGACGCGACATGGGGGTGAGGAAGGGGCCGACTTCGATGATTTTCATGCCATTTTGTTTGGCATCCATCAGGTGGCGGGCATCTGGTGTTTCAGAGTGCATGGGATTGGCACTCCACATCATCAAACACCTGGCGTGTTCGACGTCGGGACCGCCCATATCCCCATAGGTCAGCATACTTGAAATCAGGGTTGCAAAAAAACAGGTGCTCGATTCGGAACAGTAGTTTGGGGTGCCGAATAAATGCGCCAGGCGCTGCAAAAAAGGCCGCATCCATTTGGAATATCCTGCAAAAAAGACCACTGCCTCGGGACCTGAATCCACCTTGATTTTTTGCAGGCGCGAAGCGATGTCATCAAGGGCGCTGTCCCAATCGATAGCTTCAAACAGGCCCGATTTCCCATCACCCTTTTTCCTGAGCGGCGCTTTGATCCGCTCGGGGTGATAGATGTATTGTCGGCTGGCCGCGCCTTTGCAGCAAAGTGTACCTTCGTTATGGGGATGGTTCAGGCTTCCCTCAACTTTGATAACCGTCCCGTTTCTCACATAGGCATCGATACCGCAATGGGTCGTTGGATTGCAGATGGAACAGATGGTTTTTTTAATTTCGATCCCGCTGGTTTCACCAGGAATCTTGGCTTTGATCAAATCATCCGACAGAAGGGAATCAATGTTCTTCATGGAATCACTCCTTGAATTGCGAAACAATGGATGAGGAAATTATTTCCGGACAAAGAGCAAAATCGCCAAATTGTTCTTTTAACCAACCATCTTGAATTTGGGGCAACCACAATTTCGGCGATCTACAAGGAACGCTGGCAGATCGAGCTGTTTTTCAAAGCCTTGAAACAAAACCTGAAGGCCAAGATCTTTGTCGGCACCAGTGAAAATGCTCTTTTCATCCAGATTTGGACAGCATTAATCGCATTCCCACTTTGTATGGCTTAAACTCTGTTCATTGTTCATTGAAAGCCTCTCTTTCTGTGAATTTTGAGCGGTTCACTTTAGAGGGGCTTTCATACCAAATATAGGCCTTTTAAGAGAGGAATTTCATTTTCCCCAATCCAATCCTTCATGTGGATAACGTATTCCGGCCTCTCTCCATTACGCCATTTTGGGTAGCCTCCCTCCCACACATACTGAATTAGCTCCTTGAAAACATTTGTACTAAAAAAATATTCGCCAATTTGAATATATTCCCCCGCTCGATCAACTCGGAAAGGGATCTGTTTTATCTTACCATATTTCTCGATAATCTTTTCGATCTCCGGCTGTGTCCGCCATCCCTCCGGTTTTTGTTTAAAATCACCGGGAAGGACCGGGAATGGAAATTTTCTATACAACTCTCCCATAAACCCAATGAAACGTATACCATCCATGGCGCCCATGAAGTCGCCAATGTCTTCTCTTTTTGCGATATACCAGACCTGACACCGGGACTCCGAACCATCCTTAGAAGAATTGATAATTTTCTCTACACTCTTGCAAAAATTATCTGCAAAAAAGAAATATTTTTCAAGCAGCAACATATCACTTTCGATATTGAAAAAACCGAAAGCGATCCTGCCATGGCTTAGTGATTCAAACGCGAGCGGCATGATGATGTTTCTCCTTGCATTCCATTTCGGGTGATACCGAGTTCTTTAAGCCATTTTTACCCGACAGGCGATGTTCCTGAACTCGGCACAGCCCGTTATCGGGTCTCGGTCATCCAATTCGATCAACGTATTTGGATTTAATTCATATTCCCAACCAGTAATTTCCGGTGAGGAATATCTTCCTTGGGATGCCGTGATTGACGTCAAAACCGAGATGCACTTTGGCTTTTTTGGAACCTTTTCTATAATCAGCCCAGAGCATGGAAAGGCACGCATCGATCAAAGAACCATCGATAGCTATGAGATCTCCAAGGTTATCATATTCTTTTGGTAAACGGCTGGCAGCATCAGCCTGAAGATTTTTGTATATGTGTGCAAGTTGTTCAAGACCCCGGGTATTGATGGCTTCGGCAAAACTACTTTTTTTGATCCCCTCTTCAGGGGCAATGGCATGACGAGCAAAATCGTCTTCTTCGATGACCTGAAGAAGTTCTTGGGCAGAGCTGAATTCTTCCAGGTGGAAAAAGATGAGCATTTTGAGTTGGTCTTCAAAAGTCATTTGCAAAGGTCTATTTCCCCATGCTTTCAATGGGGGCATGTTGATCATGGCATTGTGAATAGGCAGAGATATTTGCCCAAGAGATGGTGCATTTCCTTTGTTTAGACGGTCGGGGATGCGAATCATTTTGTAACTCATTGAAATCATTAGAGATACAAAATGATTCGCCCATGCCCTAACAGGAATGTCAAACAAAAAGTAGCTTAACCCATTGTTTTTTCAATTTATTTAAACCATCCGTATGCAATTCCCTAACCGGAAATTACTGAATCCACCTTAATCATTTGCCTTTTAATACGACAAGCCAAATCTTGCTCTCCAGCTTTGTACTGCATCTTTGGCAAGGCTTTTATCATTTGAGTTAGAATTTAGGGAACATACCGCATTGAAGACATCGGTTCCCTTCATACTGCGCATCCAGTTCAGAATAACCGAGTTCTACTTCTTTGCAATTTTTGATTCTCTTTGCCGGTGGCAAAGTGGGAATATTTCTGCGTTTGCGTCTTTTAAACGGACGAATATCGAGATCATCGTAGGCAATGCCGACGGACTCAGGTGTCTGATATTCAAGCTTTTCCCCACGCAGGTATTTGTCAATTGTATTGGCAGCCTTCATACCGGAAGCCATCGCCTCAATCACGGTTGTCGGCCCGGTGGTCGCATCACCGCCTGCAAAGATGCCTTCGATATTCGTTGCCATAGTGTGAGGATCGACATTAATGGTTTTATTTGCATTGAGACTGATTTTCTCATCTCCCAGGACTGAAAGGTCCGGGGACTCCCCAATAGCGGAAATGATTAAATCCGCATCAATGGCAAATTCTGAACCCTCTATTCTGATCGGCGTTCGTCGACCATCTTCTCCAGACTCGCCAAGTTCGGTCGCAAAGCACTCCAGTGCCGTGCAACGGCCGTCGCTGCAAACAATCCGGCATGGACTTGTCAAGTAGTGAATTTTAATGCCTTCCTTAAGTGCGGCTTCAATTTCATCTTTAATGGCGGGCATCTCCTCGCTGGTCCGCCGGTAGGCAATGGAAACCTCATCCGCGCCTTGTCTAAGCGCCATGCGCGCCGCATCGAAAGCGACGTTTCCCCCGCCAATCACTACCACTTTCTGCCCAATGTCCACTTTCTGTCCCGAATTAATACCTTTTAACCAAGCAGTGCCGCTTACACTCCCCTGGGCGTCCTTGTTGGGGACATCGAGATCGAAGCTTTTATGTGCCCCGACGGCGATGAATATAGCATGGTAGCCTTCCCTGCGAAGATCGGTTAGGGATAGACCATTTTCCCCCACAGGACTGTTCAAGCGTATTTCAACCCCCATATTCTTAACACGGTCAATCTCCACTTCCAGGACCTGCCGGGGCAGCCGGTACTCAGGAATCGCCAGGGCCATCATCCCGCCGGCAACACTTTCCGCCTCGAATATGGTTACCGCATACCCGGTTTTTGCCAAATGATAGCCGGCTGTTAAGCCCGCCGGTCCGGAACCTATGATTGCCACCCGCTGCGTTCGGGATCGCGGCGGCGGTGTGATTTCCGATCTGGCGCTGTTTTTTGCGACAGCATCGCAAAGGAATCGCTTTATTCCATTAATTGCAACGGATTCATCCATTTGACCGCGGTTGCATTTATCCTCGCAAAACCGCGGGCATACCCGCCCGACAACGCCGGGAAGGGGTATTTTTTCTTCGATCACTTCAAGGGCTTCTTCATAACGTCCCAGGGTACACAATTCGATATATTCCCTGACATTGATTCCGGCCGGGCAGGCAACAGAACAGGGGGGCGCCAGCAGCCACGGTGAAGGAGCATTAATGACACCCTTTGGCCATTGGATGCAGTTCACCACCTCGTATCGTTCATCAGATTCGCTGCAATAACCACATGCAGCGCACTTGACGATATCGCCGGTTCGTCCCTCCCTGGATTTGGTCGGCCAGTCGGGATCGCAAATCAACGTCCTGGCCATGCCGATGATGTCGGCTTCCTGTTTGTTCAGGATTGTTTCCGCTGTGCCTGGCATCCGGATCTTCCCCGCGGCTACAATGGGGATATTGTACCCGGCCGCCCTGACGGTTTTGCGAATGCCGCCGGCCAGATAAACCTGCGGTCCATCGGGATTCCACCAGCGCGGACTCATCCGGTACCCGCTGTACCCTGTCCCTGCAAATGGTGGAAAGTTGGGCGCAGGAGGATCGGCATCTTCGAATCGCTCTCCGGCAGACACGCTAATATAATCAACCCCCATGCGCGCCAGGCGCGCGGCAATTCTCCCGGTTTGAAGCAGTGTATTGCCTGCTTTGGTAAATTCTTCCCCGTTCATTCTCATGCCGACAGGATAATCGCCGACCCGGTCCCTGACAGCAAGGATGACTTTTGTGGGTAATTTTACCCGCCCTTCGAAATCACCACCGTATTGATCGGTGCGCTTGTTTACCAGGGAAAGAAAAGAAGCCAGTGTAGTAAAGTGTGCCATATGAAGTTCAACAAAATCGAATCCCGCTTGCTTGGCCCTTAACGCACCGCTGGCGAACTGCTCGGGGATCGCTTTAATATCTTCAATCTTCAGATCCTCAACTTTCTGGCGCCAGCCGCTGCGGGACAATTTTAAAAAGTGAATCAACTGGATACCGATTTTAACGTCCGGATTTACCGAACGTATGTCATCGGTGAATTGCTTTAACTCAATAATGAACTCGTCATCACTGACGCGAAGGTTAAAAGAGCTTCGCGATGGAAGCACAACCGCCGCTTCCACCACCATCGCGCCCAGTCCGCCCTTCGCCATTCTTTGGTACCGTTCGGTAATTTGCTTGGTGACATGCCCATCTTCGGCTGCCAACCGAGTGACGGCCGCAGTTGACATAATCCGGTTTGGTATCACACAGCCTCTGATATTGATCGGCGAAAACAACTTTTCAAATTTCATATCTATATCCCCCTTTGAAGGATAATAGGTTACCTCTTAAATACCGCCTTGCGTTTCTCAAGAAAGGCTGAAATGCCCTCTTTTGCAGCTTCGGTGCAGGCGATGCGGGCTGCGCCCTGGTATCCCGCTTCCAAAGCATCGGAAAAATTTTGCGCTGCAGCGCCATTTCTGATCGTTTCAGCAAGGATCTGTACAGCTTCCCGGCTTAAATCCAGATTTCCGGCCCGCGGTTGATCGGGGAGCTCAATAGGTGGTAACCCGATACTCTCATCGGTAAAGCGCGGCAAATTCCCCTGCAGCCGGTTGACTTCTTCAACGGCCGCCCGGATCAATGCTGGGTAGTCTTCCACGACTTTCGATACCATGCCGATTTCCAACGCTTCTTTGACGCCGATGGATTTGGCCAGACAGATCATTTCGTGAAACAATTTTGCCCCTTCAGGCCAACGGCGGTATGGCACCACACAACCCCCGATGCCCGGGCTGATGCCGAGGGTCACCTCGGGGAACTGGAACCTGGCATTGCTCAAGGCGACAATGCCATGGCAGCGGATAGCGATCTCCAGGCCTCCGCCGAGGGCCATCCCGTTGATGGCCGCCACAACGGGCTTTTCCATCTGATCCATAAATAACTGCACCTGCGCGCAGTCGCGTGCGTATTGGGCGGCAGCCTCTGAATTTCCCAATGTCTCGGGAAACCTGCCGATATCTGCGCCGGCTGAGAAAGCCCGATTACCGTATCCGGTGATCACAAATCCCTTGACGTCGGTGTCATCAGTGTAGGCTTTCAACACAGACAAAATCTCGTTGTTCACCTCGTCACTGATGGCATTCATCGACTGGGGTCTTCTAATGGTGACAATTTTAACGCCGTCAATCTCATCCACTAAAATATGTCTTTTGAAATCAAGATACTCATCCAGCGGCCTGGTGGGTTGGGGAAAACCGGGACGATCTTCGCCAAACCGCTTCATGATCCGCATCACTTCTTTTTCTCCGACCTGGGCCATGATATCCAATGGCCCTTTCTTGAAACCCAGGGCGATCTGGCATCCGAAGTTCAGATCCTGCTTGGATCCAATGCCCCTGTCAATGATATCGAATGACTGGGAAAAAAGGATGCCCAACATGCGGTCCCGAACGATCTTTTGCACTGCCTCGGGGACATCAACCGGCGTACCGGGGCGCGGTACGAGCCATCTATCCACCGAGGGGAACATGGGTGAAGGTTTATAGTGTGCCCCTTCCTCCATCTGCAGACTATTGGTTTCAAAGATGATCGGATTGCCGTTGCCCATATTGAGCACATATAAAGGGCCTTGGAAGGCAAACTCTTCAACAACCCGGCAAACCTGGCCGGCCGTTGCCTGGTCTAGGAGATAAGCAGCCTCATTGCACCAGTTGTCGAAAATACGATCCAACATGAAGCAGATGGCATTGTCCGTCATGACCGGTGCTTTTCCGGTTTCAGCAAACATCCACAGCAGATAGTCAATGGTTTCCTTGCTGGCACGATTCCAATTAATCACTTCCACAGCCAGGCTTCTCCAGGCCGGTGCAAAAAAATGGGTAACCGTGGTCCTCTCCGGATGCTGCATTTTGGCGAAAATCCTGTCGGCCGGAATGGAGCTGGTGTTGGAGGTCAGAATGGTGTTGGTTCCAACGATTTTTTCAACTTCTGAAAATATCTTCTGTTTCAGCAGTATATCTTCGGTAGCCGATTCGATCACCAGATCGCAATCGACAATCTGCCGGTAGTCGGTGGTATAAATGATATTTTCGGTGACCCGGGCGGCATTTTCTTCGCTCATTTTCTTGCGATCCACTGCCTTGCGGGCATAACCATTCAAGCGTTCTTCGGCATTTTTAAGCGACTTTTCGGCCACATCGACAAGAATCAGTTTGCCTTCCGGGATTGCGCTCTTTAAATAATAGCCGATATCGGGACCAATGGTTCCGGCGCCGATAATGGCGAACGTCTTGGGAAGCGCACGTGCGGGTCGTTCAATAAGTGGATTCAAATTCTTGTTGTACAGATTATTGGTATTCATTTTTTCTCCCATTTTCTCCTTCAACCCCTTCAATTAATTTAGAAATAATACGCGGTTTTAAGACGTATCCGGCCCCTGTTGGCTGCAATTAGGCCGATTTTAACACGTTAGCCGTTGTCGTAGTTCTTGACTTGAAGCGATATCGATCGTTTTCGTTTCCGGATCAAGCACAACGCCATATTGTTCATGTGCAAATTGTTCACTGATATATCCGTTCTGTATATCAGCGGCGATATCTTCCATATCGCGTTCCAGAGGATCACCGAAACCTCCGCCCCCGGCGGACACCATGGTCACCACGTCTCCGGCCGATAATTGCGTGAGTCCATATGGGTTTCCAGGCTTCTGGTTGACCAAAAAACTGGCTTTGCCTCCCCTTTTACCGCCAAAAAGTCCTTCGGGTGCATACTGAAATCGTCCGGCCTGGATTCCCAAATTCACTTGTCCGGAAGGGGCCAAGTCGTCATTGGGAATTTGAAAAGTTTCCACTTTGCCAAGGCCACCCCGTTGTTTGCCGGCACCACCTGAATCGGTAACCAGGCTTCGTTCCCCAATAATCAGCGGTGTATCGCTTTCAAAGATTTCAACCGGCGTATTGGCGCCATTGGCCGGGAAAATGTAGACATAGTCCCCATCTTTATCGGAACTGGCACCCAGTCCACCGCCGCGAATGATAACCGAATGGAAAGGCGCACCGTTATTGCGTTGTCCGTAAAAGACATTCATTGCAGCCGGAGTTCCTCCGCTTGCAGCGATAACACGTCCAGGCCTGACGTCCGCCAGGGCCCGATAAATAATTTCGGTGACGAAATGGCCGATCTGCATACGGGCGGCCACGGCCGCCGGGAATTCACAATTGATGATGCTGCCCTTTGGCGCGCTGAGCTTGATGGGTCTGGCACTGCCGTGGTTGTTGGGCAGATCCGGGTCAAACATGCTTTTAAAGGCCATAAAAACATAGGCATAGGTGAAGTTGTAGACCACATTGCCGCCCCAATTTACCTGCTTTGAAGAGCCTTCAAAATCGACTTCTACGTCACTGCCCTCAATTTTCACTGCAGCCTTGAGAAGCAGGTTTTCCTTTCCTTCTCCCTGTTCTATAATTGCTTCAGCACGGTATACATTGTCGGGAATGGCCGCGATGGCCTCACGCATGCTCTTTTCGGTGCGGCCGATGATTTCGTCGGCCAAATCTTGCAGGCCATCCATGCCGTAGTCGTCAAGCAACAGACATATTTTTTCGGCACATACATGATTGGCGGCGATTTGGCTGCGAATGTCACCGATGACCTCTTCCGGCGTGCGCACATTAAAGCGGATCATTTCCAATACAGCCTCGTTTAAAACCCCACCGTCGTACAGCTTCACAAACGGTATAAACAGACCGTCCTCAAAGATATCATGGTTGTCGGAAGCCACGCGTCCGCCAATATCGGAGTGATGGAAAACGCAGGCTGTAAATGCCGTTACGCGGTCCCTATAAAAAATCGGCGACATGACGCAGACATCGTTCAGGTGCCCTGCCAGCGCCCAGGGATCGTTGGTAATGAAGACATCACCAGGCTTGTATGTCTCAACGGGGATTCGCCTAACCAGGTTGCGGATACCAATGGCCATGGCGCCAGATTGTCCGGGCGTTACAAAAGAACCCTGGGCCAACTCCCTGCCTTTAGAGTCGGTGAACATGCAAGTGTAATCGTGAGCATCGCGCAGCAGGCTCGAAAAGGCTGTGCGCGCAACAGAACCGTCGGCCTCATCAACAATGGATATCAGGCGACGCCAAAGTATTTCCAAAGTTATCGGGTCAAAGCTGCGTCCCATCTTTATTCCTCCTTTAAATCAATCCAAATGAAGCCAAACTCGTCGACCGAGGCTGTAGCATCTTCTCCGACGATGACGGTTGATTCCCTTTCTTCAATAATCGCCGGTCCTCGAAATTCGACGTCAGATGGAAGAAGATATCGGTCATATACAGTGTATGGTAAAAAATCACCGACAATGCCTGAATAGGCTGCGCGCTGTCCCTTAATAGCATTCTCTAGATTCCTGCCGGCCAGGTTTTTCCGGCTCAATTTCAGAAGGCGTTCCGGCAGGCTGGCGCGCACCCGGAAATTTATAAACTCCACCTGAGAATCGGGGTAGGTACGACCGTATAGTTTCCGGTAAAGGTCATCGTATCGTTCACGAAGCTCTTCAATGGACACTTCAGCAAAATGGCGATCTGGAATCGCTATGTTCATTTCAGACCCTTGTCCGATAAAGCGCAGATCAACTGAGCGTTGAAAGCTAATCGCCTCTGCATTTCCGGTTTTACTTAGGGTGCGGGCGCCTTCACTCTCCATCTCCTGGAACAGCTGCTCGATCGCACCGAAATCGGCTTGGGCCAAAGCGACTTTATGGCTTCGCACCAGGTCGAAAGCCCTGGGGGCTGTGAAGAAGCCCAAAGCTGACCCGACACCGGCGTTGGGAGGAATAATCAGGCGGGGAGTGCCCAATTTCTTGGCAAGACCATAGGCGTGCACCGGCCCGGCTCCTCCAAAGGCAATGATGGTGGTTATCTTGGGATTGCCACCCTTTTCAGCGATGTGAGTTTTAGCAGCCGCCGCCATAGTTTCATTTATTAAATCGTGAATCCCCCAAATTGCTTGTACATAGGAAACATCCAAGGGCCCGGCGATTTTTTCCTGGACCCCCAGCTTTGCACCATTTTCATCTAATGGCATTTCTCCACCGAGAAAGTAGTCGGCATTCAAATACCCTAAAAGCAAATCAGCATCGGTAACACAAGGATCCATGCCGTTGTTTCCGTAACATATGGGACCTGGTTCGGCGCCTGCACTTTCCGGTCCCACCTGCAGAGTTCCCATTTTGCTGACTTTGGCAATACTTCCACCACCGGCGCCGATCTCCATCAAATCGACGACTGGGACCTGAATGGTAAGCCCGCTGCCTTTCATGAAACGCTGCACCCGACCTACTTCAAAAGTGGGCACCACACTGGCTATGCCGTTTTGAATCAGGCACGACTTGGCCGTAGTGCCGCCCATGTCGAAACAGAAAATCTCGGGTATATTAAACAGCTTCCCGTAGTACTGACCTGAAATCACTGCTGCCGTGGGCCCGGATTCAATTATTCGGACAGGGAATTCGGCTGCGGTTTCAACGGAAGTGACTCCCCCGCTGGACAACATGATGAAAAGCTTACCGGAGAATCCGATTGTTTCCAGCCTGTCGGACAGCTTTGACAGATATCTTTTTGTCAGCGGCTTAACATAGGCGTTTGTTGCTGTTGTGCTGGTGCGTTCGTATTCTTTAATCTGTGGAAGTACTTCATAGGATATCGAAACCGTTAAATTTGGCGCTTCTTCACGGATGATTTCTTTAATCATCAACTCATGGACTGGATTTTCAAATGAGTTAATCAGGCAGACGGCAATGGATTCCACCTCCATATTCAGCAAACGCCGGATAATCGATCGCGCCTCCTCCGGGTCAAGGGATTTCAAAATGGAGCCGTCGCTCCGAATCCGTTCATCTACTTCGAACCTGAACCGCCTCGGTATCAGTGGTTGAGGAAATTCAGCGAAAATATCATAGACTGAATAGCGGCTTTCTCTACCCAATTCCAAAATATCACGAAAGCCCTTGGTGGTAATAAGGCCTGTTCGTGCGCCTTTTCTTTCAATAATAGAATTAATCACCAGGGTTGTGCCGTGGATCACCTCGTCTAATTTATCGATGTACCCGGGAACAAGGCGCTCAAGCCCTTTTACGCCGTATTCCACAGCGTCCGAAGGGTCTCTCGGGGTGGTCAGACATTTATTGACTGTGATTTCTCCGGTTTCGTCATTCAACAAAACGAAATCTGTAAAAGTTCCGCCGATATCACAACCTAACCGATAGAATTTTTTTCTCATGAAAATCTCCTACTTTGTCTCGAGGGAAACAGGTCTTAATGACTCTTGCCATCAAGTTCGATCTTTCTGTTCACCGACGGCTGGTAATTCGTATTTTTTAATTTTGCCCGTGGAAGTCTTTGGAAATTTCTTACAGAAAGTCATCTTCTTGGGCCATTTAAACCGGGCCAATCGATTTTGAAGAAAACCTTCAAGCATTTGGAGGGAAAAATCTGTACCATTTTTCTTTATAATATAGGCATGTCCAACTTCACCCCATTTTTCATCGGCAATACCGATAACTGCGACTTCGGCGATCTCTGGATAATCCTTCAGAACCGATTCTACTTCAGCTGGATAGACATTCTCGCCGCCGGAAATATACATATCCTTTTTTCGGTCGGAAAAGAAAAAATAGCCTTCATTACCCCTCCAAGCCAGATCACCGGTGTGGAGCCAACCTTTTTTCATACTTGTTTGTGTCTTTTTATCTTCTTTCCAATATCCGCTCATGCAGATAGGCCCTCTAACCACCAGTTCTCCCACAATACCTGGATAAACAGGTTGGTTATAATTATCAAAAATTTCAACCTCTCCATGACACACCGGCTTGCCAATTGTATTGGGATTGGATAATAGATCTTCTTCTGAGGCCCATAAAATAATTGAGGTTTCTGTTTGACCCATAATTTGTCTGATTGGAAATCCACTACAGCGACACAAGTCTAATAGCTTTGTTGTTACTTTTTCTCCGCCTATTGCACAAATTATAAGCGAGGAAATATCAGCGCGATTCTGCACCGGCACATCGAGCAACATTCTTAACATTGTCGGAACTGCTGAGAATTTTGTGATTCTATAATTCTCAATGTCATGATAGATATGTATGGGATTAAAAGATTGGTGGAGGACTATGGTTGCACCATAGAACAAACATGGCGAAACTTGAATGAAAAGTCCACCGGAATGGTAAAGTGGTGACACGACCAACATGATGTCATCATGTTGGAAATTGAAGTATTCGCCGGCATTCAGGCAATTGTAGTATGTCTTTCGCAATGCAAGGAGCGCACCCTTTGGTCGACCACTTGTTCCTGAAGTATACATGATAACTTGATGCTGTTCCGGCTTTTCAGGATATGGATAATTTAAATCCGGCTGTTTCCTAAAATCTCCTGTTCTGGTTTCAGCATGATAGTCTCTTATGTTGAATCCACTTTTTGAATCGCCGACCCTGGATAGAATCATTCCTTCTGGATATCGCTGTCGGTTATCGATTTCCAGACTCTCTCCAAATGATGATTCATAGATAACTATATTGGGCTCTGCATTGTTCATTGCCCAATTCAATTCACTATGGGTCCAACGGGTGTTTAAAGGAACCAAAATAGCACCTATTTGAGCACATGCTAGGTAAATCTCAACAAATTCCGGGCAGTTTCTGAGCATAACCGCCACACGATCCCCTGAATGGATGCCCGATGCATCTAGCCAGGCAGCCACCTTTTGAGACGATTCCTGAAGCATTCGATAGGTGATCTTATTGTTTTCAAAAAATATGGCCGGTTTTTCGGGATGGCTTTCACTCCAATACTTTACCCAGTTGGCTATGTTATATTGATATAGCATGCGATGATTCCATGCGGTCTATATGCGATTTCTGGATAGTGACTGAAAGCTTACTTTTTCGCCAGAAGTCCGGAAAGGAAAATCCCCTATTAACCTTGTATGCGGTTTAAATGCATCAATCGATGATGCACTCTTCTCCGGATGGCTGACCGATCGGCGTACCACAAGGATCGAGTCCCTCTTTGGCCTTAAGTGCGGCCAACACACGTTCGGGAGTAATAGGCAGGTCCTTGATTCGCACACCAACGGCATCATAGATGGCATTGGCAATAGCCGGTGCAGTCGGCACGCAACCGGGTTCACCAACACCCTTGGCTCCAAAAGGCCCGTAGGGATCGATAGTTTCAATGATTACCGGCTGAATGTTAATAGCATCCTTGGCCGTGAGCACCTTATAGTCCCTAAAATTGGGATTCATGCATTTTCCCTTTTCCGATAGAACCTGTTCTTTAAGCGCATATCCAACGCCCATGAGAACGCCACCGTATATCTGGCCTTCCAGGAGCATTGGATTGATGGCACGCCCCACATCATGTGCAGCCACATAATCTAGAATGTCAACCTGTCCGGTCTCTTCATCCACACGTACTCTTACACCGTGTGTCCCAAACGCCCAGGTCATAGAGCTGTTGCCTGTAAAATCGCGAGCTACATTCTCATTATCAGGATCGTAAAACACCTCTGAGGACAACATTTCACCACTGTATTTAAAATGCTCCTTACGAATCAGCTTATCAATTTGGATCTTTTGGTCCGACACTTCGGTCTGAAATGCAAACCCGTCGCAAAGCGTAATTTTTTCTGGTGTGGTCTCCAATTCTTGTGCTGCCAATTTCAATATATGATTCTTTATTTTCTGAGCGGCTTTATAAGCTGAGTTGCCGGCGACAAAAGTGGTTCGACTTGCGTGGGCACCGACATCCCATGGGCACACTTGCGTATCCGTATGAATGACCTTTATGTCTTCAATTTTGAGACCCAACTCTTCTGCCACTATTTGACCAATAATATTGTCGGCGCCCTGGCCGATATCCGTCGCACCAGTGAAGACTTCCACCTTACCGAAATCATCCACTTTAATGAAAGTTCCGCAACCATCCGATTTATAGATACGCGCCCCACCGCCGTTATGGATTAGGGATGCCAAACCAACGCCAACGCCTTTTTCTTTTGGCTTGGTCCAGTCCAGCCGTTTGAAAACTTCTTCAATGCATTGATCTATCCCGCAAGAGCTGATCCGAAACCCCTGCGGGGTAACATCGCCTGGTTGGTTCCTGTTGATCCGTCGGAACTCAACGGGATCGATTCCCACTTTTTCGGCGAGTGCATCCATGGAGGATTCGATGGCAAAGGTGGCCTGGGGATTTCCGTAACCCCGGAAAGCTTGTGAATACGTGTTGTTCGTATAGACGCACTGGGCACTATAGCGTATGTTCCCTACCCGGTACAGACTCGTGATCGGCATCATCATAACACTAGGTGTCGTGGCCCCCCAACATGTATAGGCTCCGTTATCTAAAATCATCGATACATCTCTGAAAAGTAGTTTGCCGTTTTTATCACATCCCTGGGATATCTTGGTGATGGTCGGCTGTCTGGTCGAGGTGGCGAAGAATTCTTCCTCACGATCAAACACTAATTTTACAGGTCGTCGGGTATGATGGGCGAGCAGGATAGCAATATGCTCATACGCATAGGTGTCCAGTTTACTTCCAAAACCACCGCCGATACAGGGTTTAATAAGCCGGACACGTGGATTTACAATCCCCATTGTTTTTAGCGCTTCGGTAAAATCCTTTTTTGCCAGTGAAGGAATCTGTGTATTTGTGTATATGGTCAGACTGTTGGTATGGTCAAACTCTGCTAAAGCGCCACTTGTTCCCATGCAGCAATGGGTCACCCAGGTCGTGCTGTATTTATCTTCGACAACAAATTCTGCCGCGTCTCTAGCGGCATCGACATCACCGTAATGCAGTTTCCATGGAAGTTTGAGGGTATTCGTCTTGTGATCTTCGTGAATCAGCGGCGCACCGGGTTGCATGGCTGTTTCCGGATCAAAAACACCCGGTAACGCTTCGTATTTAACCTCAATTAATTTGATTGCTTTGCGCGCAATCTCTTTAGAAGTAGCCGCTACAGCAGCAACTTCATCACGGAAGGAGCGAACCTTGTTCGATTTCAAGGGCGGATTATCTTTATAGAAACCCATTTTCATCTTGGGGGGAACATCTGCACCTGTTAGAACTGCTCGAACACCGGGAAGGGCTTCCGCTTTCGAGGTATCGATATGGGTGATTCTAGCATGGGCGTATTTGCTGTAGAGAATTTTTCCATGGAGCATGCCCGGAACTTTGAGATCTTGGATGTAAACCGATTTGCCGATCGCCTTCTCAGCGGCATCGAGTTTTGGGATCCTTTTTCCAATTAATTTAAATTTACTCATGATACTCTCCAATATGTAAAATTAACTGTTCAATTAGACAAATAGGATTTGGCCTGATGGAGAATAAATTATTCGCCTGGGCAAACGTGTTGATCAAATCAAACGCTATTCATCCCGCCAGGCAACCGGCTTTACTTCCTGCGTATCACTGTCTCGAACGGCCTTTATAGAATTAAATATTGGTGTATATCCCGTACACCGGCAGATATTGCCCGCCAGGTAATGCTTCATCTCCTCATCGCTTACTTCAGGATTTTCCTCAAGCATGGCTTTGGAGGCCATGATCATTCCTGGCGAACAGAAGCCACACTGAATACCGCCATTATCAACAAACGACTGCTGCAAGGGATGCATGGTTCCGTCCTTCTTCGCGAGTCCTTCAATGGTCTGAACCTTTCTCTTGTTCACGTCAACCGCGAGATAAATGCAGGAATTAATCGCTTTACCATCAACGATAACCGTGCAGGCACCGCATTCGCCGCTGCCACAGCCTTCCTTGGTCCCCGTAAAACCCAGTTCCTCCCGCAAAAGATAAAGCAATGTCCAGTGATCTTTAACTGTATATTCAACTTGATGCCCATTAAGTTCAAATGATATCTCAGTAGCCATAGCTGCCAGGTCTCCTTATTTTCCAATTTGATTCGTTCTGTTCTAAATCACGAGGCGATTTTGAGAAAAATTGATTATTCCCCGAATTGTTCCACTCTCAAATAATCCGGACTAATATTTTCATACCCTAGTAATAACGGCATTTACTTTAGTTGATAGGACAAGTTAAAGCCGATCAGTCCCTCAAACGCTCAAGAATTTTCAACCCCATCCGTTTGACCTGGACATTGACCATTTTGCGTCGATACCAGGCTACTCCGCGAATGCTGTCACGGACCTTAGATTCCTCGCCGGCTATACGCCCGGCCTCGTCTAATACTTGCTCATCAATGGTTTTGTTGATGAGAAACTTTTCTGCTTCGTAGGCCCGGAGGGGAACCGGTGCTGCTACCCCCAGACAGATGCGCGCTTTAAGACATTTTTCCATATTTTCATCAAAGCTTAACGCGACGCCGACGCCCAAAAGAGGCAGCTCCATGGCGGCTCTACGCCCGAATTTAATATATGCGCTGCCGGTGTTGGGTGGTAATGGTGGAATTACAATCTCGGTCAGAATCTCGCTTGCCTCTAAAATATTTTGCCCAGGGCCGAGGAAAAATTTCACCAGATCTTCAATGTGCTCGCCTTTTGGACCTTGAAACTTTACCCGGGCATCCAAAGCAATCAGTGGAATTGCCCCATCGGCAGAGGGTACGGCATTGACCAGATTACCGCCTATGGTGGCGACATTGCGGATTTGGACCGATCCTATATTGGAAACGGCATCGTAAATGATGGTGTATTGGCTTTTAATAAGAGGAGAAGTTTCAAGTTTTCGATGGGTCACCATCGCCCCAATCCGCAATTCGCCGGTTTTACGATCTTGAACGATTTCGTCGAGTGCGGGAATATCTTTTAGTGAAATCAAATAATCTTTCACCAACTTATCTTCTTTTATCTTAACCACAACATCGGTCGCGCCGGCGACATATTTTGCCTGGTCACCGTGGGCCTCAGCCAGTGATATGGCTTCATCCAGGTTTTTTGGCTTCAGAACTTGAAAGGGTTTCATTGCCGGTCCTCCAGCTTATTGCTTATGGTTTGGTTATCAATCGAACAGGCGGTAATACGCGCCATGGTGCGATAGTAAAAAAAAATAAATGACGGCATTGCGGCTTGTATTCACGGATGTTATTGTCAGGCCCGTATAGCACAACGTTCGTTAATACCGGTAATCATATATGCGTTTTGTTTTGCGATCAGATCGGCCGAGCGCGCCATGGTCGACGATCTCAACTTCAGCACTTACCAAGATCTCCTTTTTAATGGCGGATTGAATTTTTTTGACCAATTCCGCTTCATTCGTCTTTGGATCATTCATGGACCGTTCAACCTTGATCGTCATATAATCCCGTCCGTCACTCTGACGCTCAAGGATGAGGTTATATTCACAACCAATGTCGCCGCATTCCAGATCGGCCCCTGTAAAACGTGACAGAATTTCGTCGATATGCCCTGGATAGGTATTAACCCCCCTGAAAACGATCATGTCGTCAGAGCGACCGAGGATGCGATCATGGCGGGGAAAAATGGATCCGCAACCACATTGACCCGGAATCAAACGGGTTAAATCTCTTGTTCGATAGCGCACCAAGGGAACAGCCTCTTTTCGCAGGCTTGTCACCACCATCTCTCCAATTTCGCCCGCTACGGCCGGTTCCAATGTCTTCGGATCAAGAATTTCTAAAATATAGCAGTCCGACCAGTAGTGTATTCCGGAATGTTGACTGCAATCCAATCCCATTCCGGGTCCATAAAGCTCCGTCATGCCGGTAATGTCGTATATATCTTCAACGCCCAGAAGCTCATATATTCGTTGACGCATCGCTTCACTGGTACGTTCCGAACCAATGATGATCTTTCTCAAATTAATTTTATCATTTAGCCCCCGGTGATCGATTTCTTCGGAGAGCAGAAGCGCCATCGAAGCGGTGCAGGTCATTACGGTTGTTTGAAAGTCGACAAGAAATTGGCATTGCATGTCCAAATTTCCCGGGCCAATAGGGATCGCCATTGCTCCTAATGCTTCGCATCCCATCTGAAAACTGATCCCGGCGGTCCAAACCCCGTATCCGGAAGATATCTGAACTCTGTCTTTCGTAGTAACTTCGGCCATCTGATAGCATCGGGCGAAATAATTTGTCCAGTCTTGGATATCTTTCCGGGTATAACATAGCACCTTGCGCTTGCCCGTGGTACCGGATGAGGCATGAATGCGAACGACATCCTCAAATGGAACGCAAAGCAATGGAAAGGGATAACCCTCCTTGAGGTCTTCCGCCGTGGTGAATGGGAGTTTCTGCAGATCTTCTAAGGCTTGAATATCAGTTGGACCGATACCTTTCTCGTCAAAACGTTTCCGGTAAACGTCTGATCCATTATATGCATGTGCCACCGTCCACTTGAGCCCTTCTATCTGCAATTTCTTAATTTCTTCGCCTGTCGCAGCATTTGGCATAAAATTTCTCTGCATCATTTTGTTTTTCCTACTATTTTGGAGTTTGTTGCAACGACCTAAAATAGACTCGGTTCACCAAACTCTCCAAATACTTCTCGAAATACGTTCGCCATCTCACCGACCGTTGCATAGCTCTTGCAACACGCTACCAAGTGGGGCATTACGTTCTTTTCATCTTTTGCCGCATTAGTCAAATCTTTCAAGGTTCGAGAGACTTCTTTGTTATCTCTTGTGCGCTTTAGTTCCTTTAATCGCTTAATTTGACGCTCCGCCCCGCTATCATCATATTGGTGAAGTTCAACATCCATGTCCACGCCCTCGGTGTACTTATTTACACCCACTTTGATGGCTTCACCGTTTTGGAGCCTTTTTTCGTACTCATAGGCTTGGCGGGAGACGCTCCGCTGGACATGTCCGGTTGAAATCCCCTCGATAATCCCGCCGATTTTTTCAACTTCCCCAATTTCGGCCAATATTTTCTGCTCCATCTCTTTGGTAAGCGTCTCGATAAAGTACGAACCGGCCAGGGGATCGACCGTGTCTCTTAAACCTATTTCATCCATCATGATTTGAAGCGTTCGCAACGAAAGCAAGGTGGATCTTTCAGTTGGAATCGTATAAGCTTCATCAAATGAACACAGCGCTGTCGTTTGCGCACTAGAAAGGGCTGCGGCTAATACATAGTAAGCACCTCTCATGATATTATTCTCCGGCTGTTCCTTGGTTAAACCGGAACCCCCTCCTCCGAAAAGCCCGCGCAAAAAGAGCGCCTTGTCTTTTTGTACACCGTAACGTTCCCGAAGCAGTTTTGCCCATAATTTACGTGCTGCCCGAAATTTGGCCACCGTCTCCCAAAGATTGCCGTAGATATTAAAATTAAATGAAAATCTATCTACAAAATCCTCGGCCTTGTAACCTCGCGCCACCACATTATCAATATAGGCAAATGCAATTGAAAATGCATATGCTATCTCTTGAACCGGAGTTGCACCGGACTCACGGATGTGGTAACCACAAACAGAAACCGGGTTACATTTCGGAAGAGATTTCATGCTGTATTCAATCGTGTCACCGATCAATCGTACGGCCGGTTCAACCGGGTATATCCAAGCACCTCGACCGATAATCTCTTTTAAAATATCGTTTTGAGGGGTTGCCGATATCACTTTTCTGTCATAGCCATATTTCTCGGCTACGGCTTGGTACATGGCCAACATGATGGATGCGACAGCATTGATGGTCAGGCCGCTACCAATGCGGTCCAGCTGGATATCCTTGAAGGCAATTTCAAAGTCTCTCAGCGAATCGACCGCCATGCCGACCCGGCCCACTTCACCGTCTGCCATCGGGTCATCCGAATCATAGCCCATCTGAGTAGGAAGATCGAAGGCCACATTCAACCCTGTCTGTCCATGGGAAATCATCAGTTTGAAACGATTGTTCGTATCTTCGGGAGTCCCAAACCCTGTATATTGCCGCGTTGTCCAGTTACGGCTGCGGTATCCGAGCGGGTGCAGGTTTCGTGTAAAGGGAAATTGGCCGGGATCACCCAAGTCCTTTTCATAATCAAATCCAACTCGCTCAAGATCCTTCGGTGTATATACCGGTTTTACTTCTATACCGGATTGCAAAATGACCTTTTTGATGGCATCTTTTTCGTCTTTAATGTAAGTCGCTACGCCCATGTTGACCTCACTTTCTATTTCTTTCGATAGTTGGCAGCCCCTTTATCAGGGACCATAAAGCTTAATGAATGAAGGCTCAAAGCCAGGTTTTATTATCGCGGACAGTAAGGTATCAGACCATCGCTTGTATAGACGGAATGATCTCTTTAAAAGGTGTACCATTTGGAAAGACGCCCTTGACACCGATCTCTTTCAGCTTCGCGATGTCCTGTTTGGGAATCACACCACCGACGACGACATGGACATCAGACATCTCTTTCTCTTGCAGCTTATTGATCAGTTTCTTGCAGATTGTCATATGCGCCCCGGTCATGATGCTCAGGCCTATGATATCAACAGCTTCTTGAATTGCAACCGAAATAATCTGATCGATACTCTGATGCAGCCCGGTATAGATGACTTCCATTCCGGCATCGCGAAGGGCCAATGCTATGATTTTGGCACCGCGGTCATGGCCATCCAATCCGGGTTTAGCAACGAGAATCTTGATTGTTTTTGATACCATTGATTGGTCTCCTTATCTTTCAAATCAAACCATTGGAGGAAATTTGTAACAAACGGATTATTAGTAGCCCTTTTTAAAGATTTCTCTGGCGATGGTGGATTGCAAAACCTCATGGGTGCCCCCTCCCGACAACAGGAAGCGATTGTCTCGATAATATCTTTGAACCGGATACTCCATTGAAAACCCATAACCGGCATATATTCGCGTCGCTTCATCACAGGCCCGGCAACAGGCCTCAACAGTATAATATTTGGCCATGGAGGCTTTATTGAGACATGAAATTTTGTTATCAATCATGTGGGTGACGTTTTGGAGCATTAATTGTCCGGCCTCCAGATCCACCGCCATGTTGGTAATTTTGGTTTGGATTTGCGGGTAATTTGCGATCGGTTTGCCGTAAGATTCGCGTTCTTTGCAATACTGAATTGAATCATCCATCGCTGCCCTGTGAAGCCCCACGGCCAGTGCCGCCGTCATTATCCTGATTTCAGCCAAAATTGTCAATAGTACATCCAGCCCACGGCCTTCCTCGCCCAGCCGGTATTCAGCAGGAATATGGCAATCGTTGAAATATATTTCCGAATAGCCTGAAGTACGCAAACCCAGTGTTTTGAAGCGTTCACTTCGGGAAAACCCGGGGGTATCCGAAGGCACTAGAAAAAAAGCTAATCCGCGCAGTTTTTTGGACGGATCAGTTTGACACAATACTGTGTGAAAATCGCCATAAGGACCGTTTGAGGACCATGTCTTCATGCCGTTGATCACATATCCGTCGCTCGTTTTTTTGGCTGATGTTTTAACCGCGGCAAGATCGGAACCGGCTTCAGGTTCAGTCAACTGAAATGCTCCGATTTTTTCCCCTCTAAATACCGGTCGTAAAAACTCCTCATGCATCTGCTCGTTACCATAAAGATAAAGTCCATTGGTCGCCATCAACCCTTCCATGGCAACGGTAGCAGCCAAACTTACCAATCCCCTTGAGAGTTCCTCGATGAGGATGCAGTAAAGTGTTGTATTTCCTCCCGAACCACCGACCTTTTTTGGATAGCGGATGCCCATGGCGCCCATTTGGGCCAACTGTTTATACAGATCCTTGGGAAAATCTCCCTTTTCATCCAGTTTGCCGGCAATGGGCCTAACTTCTCGATCTACAAAGCGGGCAATGGTCTTTCTTACCATCTCCTCAGAATTCGATCTTAACATTCGTTCCTCCCTTGATGATCCATCTATGTGTCCGTAGAACAAATCAAAGGCAATTCTCACATAATGTCATCGGAAAGTCTGCACCTACCGAATCTGCTAAACTTTCCTCAACTGCCTGATCAGTTCCGGTACAATATCTTGCAGATTCGCCACGATGCCCCAGTCCGCAACTTTAAAAATGGGTGCTGTTGGATCTGTATTGATGGCTACAATGTAGCGTGAATCGACAATTCCCGCCCGGTGCTGAATAGCACCCGAAAGCCCGCATGCGATATAGATCTCCGGCCTCACCGTCTTGCCCGTTTGCCCGATTTGGTTCTCAGTCGGAACATTGCCCTGTTCCACCGCGATACGGGTCCCGGCAAGGTCGCCCTCCATGATCTCGGCGAGTTCACTTAGTAAAGCAAAACCTTCCTTACCATTAACCCCACGCCCGCCGGACACGATAACCTTGGCCTCGGTAATCTCTTTTCCCGGTTTTTTCGTTCGGACTGTTTCAAGAACTTCGGTTCCGATCGCCGACTCATCAATGTTGACTGTATGCTGACGGATTTCTCCTTTTTTTGCAGGAACGGGTTGGACTTTCATCACACCAGGGCGCACCGTTGCCATCTGCGGCCGCGAAAACCGATTGGCAATTGTAGCCATGATATTGCCGCCAAAAGCAGGGCGTGTCTGGAGCAGATATTTTTCTTCGGGATCTATGGTCAACTCGGTACAGTCGGCTGTCAAACCGACGCCGACACGATGGGCCATACGGGGTGCCAGATCCCGTCCGATATGGGTGGCCCCAATAAGAAAAATATTCGGCTTATAAGACTGAATGAGCTCCGCAATCACATTGGTATAGGCAATAGTACGATAGTCGGCCAATGCTTTATGCTGGGCAACATAAACAGTATCGGCACCGTGTCCAACCAAAGTTTCAATCAGATGTTCGACGTTATCTCCCAAAAGTACGGCCGAAACGGTTTGATCCAGATCGGCTGCCAGGTCTTGGGCCTTGCCCAGAAGTTCAAAAGAAACCCGGGACAACTCACCATTGCGTTGCTCCGCAAACACCCACACCCCGACGCGGTCATTGAAATCCGGCACTTCACGAGGCTTTGCATCGGATAAAATTGCACCTTTTTTACAAACACTTAGACAGGCGCCGCAGGAGGTACACCTATCCAGGATGTTTGCCTTTCCATCGACCATCTCAATTGCATCGTAAGGGCAATTTTTCAGGCAGCGCTTGCAGCCGTCACAAAGTTGCGCCTCGATCCAAATTGTCATTTTATCCTCCAGTGAAATTTTTTAGAGTTTTTTAATTGCAAATTGCTTGGGCAGATTCGGCTCACAGATAAGCCTGGGGAAAAAAGCAAGGGGCAGCCGAATCTCCTGTGACGTTATTCTTGTTCAAAGAGCTGGCAAGCGGCCGCGACCGCTTTACAAGCTGTCGCACCTTCGCTCTGGCCAAGCCGCTGAATCAATTGACGCACAATCTCCTGCTTCGATCCTTCCAGTAACTCGCCTTGTCGTTCAAATTTTGGAGCGAAAGTTTTGATCACCTGCGTCAACGAACCATCCAATCCAACTTCATCGGCTTTTAAATTTAACTCGGCAGCGTTCCAAATCTTAATTGGTGCTTTTTCATTGCAGCCGTTGATCAGTTTTTCGATGTTTGGATAACGTGGTTTATTCAGATCGCTGACTACGGTAATAAGGCCGGGAAGCCGGCAGCGTATTCGCTCATACCCATCTTCCAGCAGGCGATGAACCACGATATGGTCCTTTTCTATGGCTTCGATCCGGATGACGTAGGTGACCTGGGGAACGCCAAGATGGTCGGCCACTTGAGGACCGATCTGAGCCGTGTCGCCGTCAATGGCCTGGCGGCCGCTTATGATCAAATCAAAACTCCCGATTTTTTCCACGGCTTTTCCCAACGTGTATGCCGTAGACCAAGTATCGGCCCCCGCAAACAGACGATCCGTGAGTAATACGGCTTGATCGGCTCCCAGACCGATAGCTTCGGTCAGAGCGTCGATGGCTTGAGGAGGTCCCATACTGACCACAGTGACCTTGCCTCCAACCGTTTCCTTAATTTGTACGGCTGCCTCCAGCGCGTGCCGGTCATCAGGATTGATAACGCTTTTCAAGCCTTCCCGAATCAGATTCCCGGTTTTGGGATCCAGTTTGGCTTCGGTCGTATCAGGTACTTGTTTTAACAGGACAATGATATCCATATGTCGACCCCCTAACCTTTAGATTGTCTCCTCGAACTTCAGGCGTGCCAGCTCATCTTCTGAATATCCCAAAAGATCGCCATAGATTTCCCGGTTGTGTTCTCCGAATCTGGGTGGAAATTTCAGGTGCATGTCATTTGTTTTTAGATAGGGTGTGATGTATGGCGCTGGAGCGAGTGTTATCTTCTTTTTTGAGATCGGATCTTGCGATGTCAATAGCTTTTCTTTCACCAGCGGATCGTCGATTATTTCGGGAATTGTTTTGATCTTGCTCACAGGTACTGTGATGGAACTGAACAGATCTAGAAAAAATTCGGAACTGTGTTGGGAAGTAATGGCACTGATAGCCTGGTGAAGATTGGCGGCATCCGCAACACGTCCGCTGTTCTGTTTGTATTCCGGTTTGTCGAGCGCCTTAAAAACGTCCTGAGAAACCATTGCCGCCCACTGACGATCATTGCCAACAGCCAGATAGATAAAACCGTTTCGGGTTTTGTAGACAAAAACAGGACAAAAAAATTCATGTGTGTTGCCTTTGCGTGTAATCCGCTTTCCAAAACTGGCTGATAGCGTGATTGGAACCGTCAACCAGGATACAGAAGATTCGAACATGGAAAGATTGATGTGGGCACCCTCTCCGGTTACCTGACGCATCAACAAGGCCTTCATTAGCAACCCGTAAGCATGTTCACTGGTGCCCATGTCGGGCAATGGAACACCTATCGTCTGAGGACTTTGGTCCGGTTCACCGGTCATTTCCATCAATCCCGATCGGGCCTGCAGGATAGGATCATACGCACCCTCGTTGCTATCTGGGCCAAATCCGGTGACTCCCATCCAAATAATATCCGGTTTAACCGCCTTTAGGGTGTTATAGTCGATACCTAGCTTCCGGTAATTGCGGGGCAGTTGATTGGTCACAAAAATATCAATATCAAGGGACTTGATCAGAGACTTAAGAATTTCTTGACCTTCAGGTTGGGCCAAATTCAGTGTAATGGCTTTTTTCCCGGCATTGATGCACAAAAAATAGGCATTCATCCGTTCCTCATCCAGGACATTTTGGCCGATCAAACGGTTGGGGTCGCCGTATACAGGATGCTCGAGGCGAATGACATTTATACCGTCCTGGGCTAATCGATAGGTCAAATAAGGCACTACCGTCGCCTGTTCAAGTGACAATACTTTGATTCCACTTAAATAATCCATTTTTGTGAGCCTTTTTTGGGGGATGTGAAACTCGTTTCGCTCGATTCACATATTTATATTTAATATATTAATTATTAACAGTTGCATTCTTTTTTGTCAAGACCTTTTTTCAGGATAACGTAAAATATTTTTCGCTTTTTTGAGAGGGACGGCAGTGTCCTCAAATGGTATCAATTGAAGTGACCAAACAAAAATTGAACCACAGAAAGGAGCACTGCCATGGATTCCCATTCTACACCAAACGAGAAAAAAATCATTCAACTTAATGAATCCGCCATAAAGGGCCATCTTGGAGAAATGGTCCGCAGTACGGTGGAAGAGACCCTGATCCAGATGCTGGGATGCGGAAGCCGACCACCTTTGTAATGCCGAGAAGTATCAGTGCTCTGAGGCCCGCAAAGATACGAGAGCGGGTCATTATCAGCGCAAATTTGCATACCAGGGCCGGCTCCATATTGGCGATCATCAACACGGTGAGGTTGCTTTGAAGGTTCCAAAGCTTCGTCGTCAGACTTTTGAAACAGCCATCATAGAACGCTACCGCCGCCGAGAGACTTCAGTAGAAGAGGCATTGGTGGAGATGTGCCTTGCGGGGGTCTCTGTACGACGCGTTGAAGACATCACCAAAGCGCTATGGGGTACGAAAGTCAATTAACACCGCCATTTCGAAAAACCCATTATGTCTGAGACGGCATATTTGGGAGGAACCGAGAGAATCGTATGCACATGATCCGGCTGAACATTGATCTCCTTCACCTCAACCAAGTCCTTCCGGCGTGCCAAATGGTACACTTGCTGTTTCGCATATTCTCCTATCTGACCATCAAATATCCGGTACCGATACTTGGGGCAAAATACAATATGATATTTGCATTCATAAATCGTGTGTGATACCTTCTTAAAATCAATCACTGTGTACCTCCCTCACTCTGCGTACCTTCCAGGGAGGTACATTATATAACCTCTTCCAAAGTCTTAATACACCGGTCGAACCTATTCAGGGTACCACTACCTGAGGTAGTGGTTTAAGCCCATTAGTCAATACAATAACTGAAGTCATTTTTTTATTGACAAACAATTTTACTTGAGCTATTGGTTTTTTAGTTAATAGATTAATAGTTTATTTATTAAATTCAAATCTATTAGATTTTTTAAGGAGATACGTATGATAGAAAAAGCCTTTATCCCCTACAAAGGGTACTACAGCACCCCTTTTTGCAAATGGCAGGGTAGCTTCGCCAATGAAAACGCCATCGTTTTGGGAGGTGAAACAGCCAGGCGGTGGCTGGCAGAGAAAAAGTGGTCGCCTGAGATGTTGGACTACCTATTTTGTGGAATCACTGTTGGACAGCCGCATCAATTTTACTCGAGCGTTTGGGCTGCGGCTCTCATCGGTGCCGGTAACATCCCGGGGGTCTCCATCAGTCAGGCTTGTTCTACCGGTGCAACGTGTGTATATCTGGCGGGGCTCGGCGTCGAGAGCGGCCTTTATCAAACGGCATGCATCTTGTTGGTGGACCGTACATCCAATAGTCCCCATACCATCTGGCCCAATCCCACCGGCCCTGGAGCCCAAGTCATTTCCGAAGACTGGATGATCGATAATTTCAACAGCGATCCCAATGTGGGGTTAAAGATGATTGAAACTGCCGAGAAAGTTGCCAGAGACGGTGGTTTCACCAAGGAACAGTGCGACGAGTTGTCCTTACAACGGTTTGAGCAATATCAGGCCTCATTGGCAGATGACAGAGCCTTCCAGAAAGGCTACATGTTTCCGGCCGAAATCAAACTATCCAAAAAGAAAACGATTCTGGTCGAGGAGGATCAAGGTATCACCCCGACCTCAGCAGAAGGGCTGGCACGACTCAAACCGGTCATTGACGGCGGGGTCCATTCATTTGGTGCACAAACCCATCCGGCGGACGGAAATTGCGCCATCATCGTCACCACAAAGGAAAATGCCAAAACACTCAGTACCGATCCTGCAGTTACCATACAGGTCATCGCCTATGGCTATTTTCGAGAGAAAAAAGGCCGCATGGCCGCAGCACCAGGTCCTGCCGCCCAGATGGCCCTTGATGCGGGAGGTCTTAAGATCTCAGATATGAAGGCAATCAAAACCCACAATCCTTTTGTCGTCAATGACCTGTATATGGCGAAATTACTTGGCATCAATCCGGCTGGAAGCGCATCGCAAGGTTTTAACAATTACGGTTGCTCCTTAATCTACGGTCATCCACAGGCCCCAACGGCCGGACGGCTGATAATAGAGGGCATAGAAGAAGTTGTTCAATCGGGCGGGGGGTACTTACTATGGGCAGGATGTGCTGCCGGAGATACTGCCGCGGCATTGTTGCTTAAAATTGGAACCTGACAGAAAATTTTCCAAACAGGATTTGCGAAATCTTTAATTTCAGGATAGAATGGAACTCAATAGTCGGCATACACTATGCCATCTCACTTACTAACATACTCAGTGAATCTCCTCCCGCAGAGCGGGAGACATCATGAAGCCCCCCAGGGGGGGCTCAATGTTGGGAAAGTCCCTATACGTCTTGTTTTAGTTATTCAAAATCCAACTCCCCTTGATCATTTTCAAGGGCATCTTGTTCACCGATGTACTTCCTGATGGTTCCCTCATCCAGACCCACTGTGCTTACACAGTATCCCCGGGACCAGAAGTACAAGCCCGTCACACGTTTGTTCCCCAATGTCTGCCGGTGGATCTGAACTGCATTCTTCCCTTTGATAAACCCTATCGCAAATGCAACGCTATATTTAGGAGATATGCTCAGACACGTATGGATATGGTCCGGCTTCAGATGCCACTCCAAGACTTCTATCCCTCGTTGGCGGCAGAGTTCCTCTACTGTTGTCCCAACTCGTTTTCGGAATCTCCCGTATAGCTCCCTCTTTCGAAATTTCGGAATGATTACAGTATGGTATTTGCAATCCCATCTCACATGCAATAAACTTTGTCATTCGTGCATAGGTTCTTCCTCCTTCCCTTTCTTAGGGACTTTCCCGGATCGGTAGAACCTATCCGGGTCCTCCACCAAAGGTGGCCGGACCGACCAGGTTTGGCGATCAGCACCACCCTTTGTCCTTATGCAATTGCTTGTTTTGATCATTACTATGATTTTCCCGCAATTGGCCTTATGGCTGCCGAGAAAGATGTTTTAAAACATTTCAATTGAGGCTTGAGCTTGCCCAAGTACCGGGCATTACAATGATCGTACATGAAAAAGGCAGTAATACTCTCATCTTTAGCGAACAAGAAAATCCTATCCGCCATAAAGGGTAAAAGCCGCCACATACGGCCAGATCAATGAAAAGGCGGTTTGCCGCAAACCAGTTACACTTGAAATGTTTTCTGATCCGGAAAATGTAACATCCGGTCAAGCGGCAAGTCCTTTAAGGGTTGGAGATTGCTGTGCCAATGCCGACGGCAGATCCTGCGTAATCATGGCCAGTGAGGAAAAGGCAAAAGCTCTTTCCGGGAAACCGGTCTGGATACTCGGAGTTGGTTCCACATCAACCACCGTGAATCTTGCCGGCAGAGACCTTTTCAACGGTCTGACCGTTGCGATGGAAGCAGGCAGACAGGCCTATAAGGTGGCTGGAATCGGCCCCAAAGATGTGGGATGTGGCCGAGGTGCATGACTGCTTCACCATCGCTGAAATGATGGCTTACGAAAATCTCGGTTTCGCCAAACCGGGAGAGGAAAAGGAACTTATCAGGAATAAGGAAACTTATAAGGAAGACCGAGGCAAATGAATTGCCGAACGGTCAATTGAATTGTGTATTTGAAAAGGTATAGGGTCCTGTGGGATTTGATTGTTTTCCGTAGGGCAGGCCCTTGTACCTGCCGTGATGAGGTCGGCATGGAGACCCACCCTACGGCTACTGTATTAAAAACACGAATTAGACCTTTCTAATCCGGCATGCAACATTGCTGAATTCACAATATCCTGTCACAGGGTCACGGGATTCCAGTTCGACAAGGTTATTTGCATTCAACTCGTTTTCCCATCCATGACTCAAGCTGACCACACCGGGCCTCATATCCTCGGTTACACTTGCTTTTACGGACACCTGTCCTCTTCTCGTCTCCACGATCATCTGATCGCCATCAGCAATTCCCGCGCTCTCTGCAACTTCCGGATGCAGCCAGGCAACCGGATCGGGCGCCAAAAGCCGCAACTTCGAGATATTTTTCATCTGCCAGTGCGTGTATTCCGGTATCCTGGCCCCTGTTACCAGTACCAATGGAAACTCCCTTGCAAGCTCCGGATTTCGGACAGGACTCTGGGTCGGTTCTTTATGGTTCGGTATTGGGTCATGGCCAAAATCTGCCAGGGACTGTGAATAGAGTTCTATCTTTTTGGAAGGTGTTCTTATCTTTTTCGGCATCTCATAGCTTCTTTCACCGAACATAATGCCCTCGGGCTTATCATTCAGTTGTGCCATGGTCAGTCCGCTGGGTTCAATCATATGCGATACGACCTCTTCGTCGTTTTTCCATGGAAAGTATTCTCCATAACCCATCTTTCTTCCAAGTTCTGAATAGATCCACCAATCAGGCTTGCTCTCACCTATGGGTTCTATTATTTTTCTGCTCAATAACGCATACGGAATACCCATTGTAAGAGCGTAATTATATGCAAGGCCAAGCGTTTCAACCGAAGAACATACCGGAAGCACCACATCCGCGAGTCTTGCGGTCTCTGTCATGAATAGATCTGAAACAACAAGCAGATCAAGCTTTTCAAATGCCTTTTTTAATTTCTTGGAATCAGGCCACGCGGCCACTGGATTTCCGGCACTCACCAGCATGGCTTTGACCGGATACGGTTTTTCGGAAAGGATGACGTCCGGAAGAAGCATCTGCTGTCCGTAGGGAGATGTCATACCCCAGAAGGATCGGAAGATAGGATACTCTTCCGCGCCTATGGGTTCTCCCTCTACCGGCAGCCTGAGGTCGGACAGACGCATAAACGGATTAGTACACCATCCTCCCGGCCTGTTATAATTTCCGGTTATCGCTTGCAGGATGGCAAGGGCCCGGCTGTTCTGAAAACCGTTAATATGCTGATCAAGCGTATTGATTCCCTGCTCTATACAGGCACCGTCTGCTTTAGCATATATCCTGCTGATCTCATATATGTCGGAAGCTGATACCCCGCATATTTCAGCAGCCTTTTCGGGTGTGTACTCTTTTACATGCTCAGCGAGTTCATTAAAACCTGTCGTATACTCCGCGACAAATTCTTTGTCATAAAGCCCTTCGCTGATTATGACATTAATCATTGCAAGCGCCAGAGCAGCATCAGTCCCAGGCCTGTTGGCAACGTGGATTCCCTTCTTCGCCAACGGTATCCGTTTCGGGTCGATTACGATTAGCTTTAGTCCTTTGTCTATCAGATCATGAATCCTTGCCGCAACAGGAGGTTCAGATCCATCAGGATTATGCCCCCAGAAAATAACACAACCGGCATTATCAATATCAGAGAGAGGATAAGATCCCAATGTAAAAAGCCTTGCCATTATCCTGACACGGAAGCAGTGCGCCTCTATGGAAAAGAAATTCGGTGTCCCGAATGCTCCCCGCCATCTCTGTGCAAATGCTGATATGAGGACGTTCTCCGCCCCGATCGATCCTACCGATAAGGCCACGGAACGAGCGCCATGTTCATCCTTTATTTTCTGCAGTTTTCCGGCAATTGTATCCAACGCATCATCCCATGTCACTCTTTGCATATTCCCTCTTTTGTCCCTCATCATCGGATGCGTTATCCGATCCCTTGAATAAACATAATCAGGAAGATGTTTACCTCTTGGACAAATTATACCTTTGGTGGCGGCATGCTCTTTCATCCCCTCTACATTAATTAGCTTGCCATCTTTGACATGGGCGTCTATGCCGCAAACCATAAAACAAAGCATGCATACGGATTTTATTACTTTTGTTTCGTCGGATTTATTGTTCACATTATTTACCTCCAATTTTTTGATCTTAAGGTTAATGAACTTGTAAAAAGCAAAACCCATTTAACGATTTGAAATAATTATAAATATCTGGTCTTTTCGCTTGCCTTTTGCTTTACATTTTGGTATAAGCTACCGAGAGAACCCACCAGCCGTAATATATTTTCGAATAGATGTGTCCAGCAGGCTGTCGGATTTCTTAACTCCTTTGACAAAACGGAAAAGAATCAATCTTCATGATCCCTGTTATCAAAGACTCTTTTGCTTTTGCCTTCCGATCGGGGAAGACTTGCATAATCCACAATCTCCACATTGCAGCTTACCAAAATCTGCTTCTTGATCTCTTCACTAATCTTTTTTGCCAATGTTTTATCCTGACTGTTATCCACAGCCTGATCCCGCTCCACCCTGAGAAGCATGTAATCCCTGCCGTCTTCCCTTCGGTCCAGAATAATCTGGTACTCGCTCCCGATCCCACTGATACCGGAGAGGACATGATCGATCTGTCCTGGATAAATGTTTGTAGCCCTGAAGATGATCATATCGTCGGATCGTCCCAGGAGGCGATCGTGTCGGGGTAACAGGGATCCACACGGGCACTCCCCTGAAATCAAACGGGTCAGGTCCCTGGTTCGATACCGGATCAGGGGAACAGCCTCTTTCCTCAGAGTCGTTACGACCATCTCACCGATCTCACCTTCAGAAACGGGCTTCAGGGTTTCCGGGTCAAGAATCTCCAGGATAAAGTAATCGGCCCAGTAGTGAATGCCCGTGTGACAGACACATTCCAGTCCCGTCCCCGGCCCGTATAGTTCAGTCATACCTGTAAGGTCGAACAGATACTCGATGCCCAGGAGTTCGCGAATCCTCGCCCTCATAGCATCACTTGACCGCTCGGAACCAATGGTCATTATCTTGAGATTGATCTTGTCCCTGATCCCCCGGCGGCTGACCTCTTCAGCCATAAGAAGCCCCATGGAGGCGGTACACATCAGGACGGTCGTCTGAAAATCAATGAGGAACTGGCACTGCATGTCCAGGTTTCCCGGTCCGATGGGAATTGCCATGGCGCCCAGCCGTTCACAACCGAGTTGAAGACCCGCCCCGGCAGTCCACACACCGTACCCGGAGGATATCTGAACCCGATCCCCGGGAGTAACTTGTGCCATCTCATAGAGGCGCGCCATCATATCCGACCAGTCATCAATATCTTTTCGGGTATAGCAGAGCACCTTTCGTTTTCCTGTGGTACCGGACGATGCGTGGATGCGGACGACCCTCTCAAATGGCACTGAAAGGAGGGGAAAAGGGTATCCCTCCTGCAGGTCCGTACCGCTCGTAAAGGGAAGCTTTCCAAGGTCCCCGAGTGATCGAATACCATCGGGTCCGATCCCGGCATCATCCAGCCTTTTTCTATAAATTTCAGACCTGTGATAAGCATGATTCACAGTCCACTGAAGACCTTTGAACTGAAATTCCATCAACTCGTCAAGTGTGTTCATCCTGGGCATAAAACTTGTATCCATTCGCAATATCTCCCTAATTTTTGATAAGAACTCCCTTTTTTGGCGTTTGAGAATAGAATTTGAATCTATGTTAATTCAATTTATTCAACCTTGAATACCATGGCTGCCCTTGTATCCCCGGCGGCACAGCCAGCCCAAAGCCCATAGCCGCCGCCAAGGATAACCAGCTCTTCCAGAAGCTCTGCAATAAGCCGTCCTGCTGTAGGAGCCTGGGGGTGCCCGTACACCAGGGAACTGCCGTAATTGTTCATCTTCATCACATCGATTCCCATTTTTTTGCCATATTAATGTCGTTGACGATAAAGGGGTTGTGGGTCTTGATCGCCTTCATATCCTCTATATATCAACCCGTTTAGGGCATCCACGATCTTAATAAACTGTGTTATGCCTTTTCCACTCGACACATAAGAGCTGTGTGTGGCCAACCACCTATTTCCGGATTGCAGTATTCATGATCATCAGGACAAAGGATATTGGCATTAGACTCAAAGACTCCAAAAAGTTCCGGGAGTTTCTGGTCTCGCTCAGGGAACCACCAACCATGCTGCAAATCCACCATTTGCGGGTGTATGGCATCGGAGATTCTGACCCGCTGGCGGATAGTGCCCTGTGGGGTTGAAATAAGCGCCAGATCACCTTTTTCCAAGCCCAGCTTTTGGGCGGTTTTTGTATGAAGTGTAACCAAAGGCTCGGGATTTTTTTCCCGTGCCTTCTCAATCTGTCGCTGTTCAGAGTGGTACATGGGCATGAAACGACTACCGGTTATAAGAATCAAAGGATATTCCTCAACAAGATCAGGACTTCCCTTCGGACTCAGCTTGGGCTCACGATAAACAGGTAGTGGCTCCAGATCAAGATCTTTAAAAATAGAGGAATATATTTCCACTTTACCCGAAGGGGTTCCGAATCCAAACTTCTTATATCGGCGGTATTCCCTTTTTCCGAAGAAACCATACTGCTCTATGAGCTTTTCAAATGTAAAACCAACGGGCTCCAGACAGTGGTCATAGACCTCTTCTATTGTCTCCCAGGGCCAATGCTCGGCCTGTCCAAGTCTTGTCCCCAGCCCGCGGTAAAACTGATAGCTGTTTCGCCGCTCATAGAGAGGTTCTATGCCTGCAGGACAAGCCATGCAAAAATCATCCGTAATCCAGAGTTCAGGTTGCTCCACCGTTGAGGACGCCGGAAAAACATAATCCGCCAATGCAGCGGAGGGTGTGAGGTAATAGTCCATAACAACGTAGAGCTGGAGTGCTTTCAAGGCTTCAAAAACCCGCATCGTATTGGGTAAAGCAAGCAACGGATTGTTTGCGAGTGTAATGATAGCTGTTACAGGATAGGGTTTTCCGGTAAGTACGGCATTAAAGACTTCCCTGGAATGTGCCATGGATGAGGTCATAGCCTCAGGAACACCGACATAACCTGACGGTAGCTTTTTATTCGATTCAAAATATTTCTCCCAGCCCGGGAAGCCAAAAAAAGGATATTTATCAATCCCTATCTGCTTGGCCCTCTGCGTTGCAGATAATGGGTTGTTAAACTCCAGATAGGCCCCATCCAGGACTTGACCGACTTTTCCTGCTCTGCTAAAAATTTCACCGCCCTGAATCTCCATGTTACCGGTTATGGCACGTAATATCGCGCGTGCCCTGGCAGACTGGGTGGCATTTATTCCCTGCTTGTCGAGCCCATAACCCCATGGAATAACCGCTGGATGTGTGCTTGCATACATCTTTGCAGACGCTGTAATCAGCTCAGGTGAAATCATTGTAATTTCTGCTGCCCTTTTCGGGGTATAGGATTCTACAGCGGTTTTGAGTTCTTCAAATCCTACAGTCCAGCTTTCAACAAAGTTATGATCAAAAAGCCCTTCTTCAATGATCAATCGTATCCAGCAGAGCATTAACGCCACATCAGTACCCGGCCTGATCTGGAGCCAGAGGTCGGCCATTTCAGCCTCTTTTGTCTTGCGCGGATCGACTACAATCACTTTTGACCCACTTTTCTTTGCCTCTTTAAGCTCGAGATAGCGTCCTGTGGGTTCAGAGTTGTATGGTGAAGCGCCCCAGATTACGACGCATTTTGCGTTTTCAATGTCGCTGTGGACCATACCTCCATAAGTCGCATATTCAGTAGCATAGCTTGGGCACATGCAAATGAGGTTTGCACCGCTCATATTCGGCGAACCAAAGAGGTTATAAAAACGGCGAGCATCCCAATGATAGGTCCGTCCGGTGCCGTGGGTGAAGGACAGAGTTTCAGCGCCGTACTTGTCCCTTAGTTCCGATAGGTTGTCTGCCACCTCATCCAGGGCCTGATCCCAGCTTATCTGCTGCCAGCTGCCTTGGCCTCTTTCCCCGGTTCGTTTCAATGGATAATTGAGTCGTTGAGGATGGTAAACATGATCAGGCATCAAGCGACCTCGTTCGCAAATTACCCCTCGATTTACAGGATGTTTTGGATCACCGGTTACCTTGATTACCTTGTTGTTTTTTAAATGCAGCAGGGTACCGCATCTCGGATGGCACAGGCCACAATAACTTCTTCGTATATCATCCATTGTGATTACCCCCGGTCATAACAAAGGATTGGCTCTGACAATTATTTTATAGGATTAACCGGGGCTCTTTCGTGTCATGCCTTATATACCTTGCAGAGCAAGGCGCGATTGCACCAGCTTCCAATCATTGGATCGGCCATATCGGGATCATCGATAGTCAGCACGTTGGTATTGGATTCAAAGGCACCGAAAAGAGATGGGTATGCATCGGGTTTTTCCGGGAACCACCAACTCGATTCCGCATCAACCAAACCCGGAGGGATACTTTCCGTGACCAGTGCTTTTTGTTTAATCCGCCCTCTTTCTGTTTCAATATAGACCCAGTCACCTGAAACAACGCCCACCGATTGTGCGGTCTCGGGATGAATGTGAAGCAGTGGATCGGGATGTTTTTCACGATGCCCAATGCCAAGTTGCCGATGTTCCGAATGGAACATGGGCATGAATTTACTGCCCGCGCTCAGAATCAAGGGATATTCTTTGAAGACTTCCGGTGTTCTGATCGGACTTTCCGGAGGCTCTTCATAAAAAGGCAATGGGTCATAACCCAGTTCGTCAAACACGGTGGAGTAGAGTTCAACTTTCCCGGTGGGTGTGGCAAAACCATGTTTTTCATATCGTCGGTATTCTTTCTCAGGAATAAGACATCCTCTTTCTATGAACTCTTCATAGCTTATGCCCAATGGTGAGATACGGTATCTGTGCACTTCCTCAAGATCTTCCCAGGGCCAGTGCTCTTCCTGACTCAGCCTTATTCCCAGTCCACGCCAGATCTGGTAGTCTTCTCTTCGTTCACCGATTGGTGGAATAGCCCTCTCACCACCCCACACCACCCTTGATGAATCCTCAAAGGTGCTGCATAGCGGTCTTTCAAGCCAGCTTGCGGCAGGCAATACATAATCAGCCAATTGGGCCGTAGGTGTCATCCAGTATTCGAGAATCACATGGATATCAAGGTTTGGATGGGTTAAAGCCTCGTGAACAAGTCTTGTATTTGGCGCCCATGCCATGGGATTACTCACCCATGTAATCATTGATTTAATCGGGTAGGGTTTACCGGTCAGGATCTGTCTCAGGGCCAGTGGCGTAGATACCAGCATCCGGTGGATCACCGGCTCAGGGACGTTATAGACCCTTTGGTAATGAGACTCAAGGATCTCCCACGCGGGCCATGACATCACCCTGAATCTGTCTGAACCGATCTGTTTTTTTCTCTGTTCCACGGGGAGCATTTCCGTTAATTCAAGGGCTGAATCACAGATAAACCTTCCCCCGTTCATCTCCAGGACGGGGCTACTGACCGGATTTCCACCCGGGACATCCATATTACCGGTTATGGCCCTCAGGATGACCCTCACCTGCTCCACACGCCCCGAGTTAAAACCAAGCTGGTCACTGGCTACGCCTCTCTCAATACAGGCGGGTTTGGTTTCGGCATACATCCGTGCAGACCGGATGATATCGTCAGGGGCAAGACCTGTGATTCCTGCCACTCGTTGAGGATTATACTCCCTGACCCTTTCTCTGAGTTCTTCAAATCCATGAGCCCATTGTTCCACGAAATCCTTATCGTAGAGATCCTCATTGATGATCACATGAACCCACCCAAGTGCCAGTGCCGCATCCGTCCCGGGTCTGAGCTGAAGCGTGATATCTGCATATTCCGCCGATTTGGTCAATCTCGGATCGACAATAATGACCTTGATCTCTTTGCGGCGGATCTTTTCACGGAGCAGGGCCCATCGGGTAAGTCTTGTCTCTGCAGGATTAATGCCCCACAGTACTACACACTTTGAGTTGGCCAGATCTGATCGAAAATTCATCGAGCCTGTAATTGCCATATCAATTGCCAGACAGTTCATGGCACAAATAGTTCCGGGATCCATATTGTTCTGTGGATTCCCGAAAAGATTCATAAATCGAGCGCGCGCCCAGATATGATCCGACCGGTAAGTTCCTTCAGCCGCGAGTAGGTTTTCGGGCCCATAGGAATCCTTATTTTGGGCTAGTTTTTCGGCGATTTCATCAAGTGCCTGATCCCAGGAGATACGTTCCCATTTACCTTCACCACGGTCCCCTGCTCTTTTTAAAGGATACCGAAGCTGATCCTTGTGATAGAGCCATTTCGGCGCTCTTAACGCCCTTTCACAAATAAAACCTCTGCTGATGGGATGATCCGGGTTTCCTCTTACCTTCACAACCATACCATTCCG
>Ga0307417_10000067_pt1 | contig 41615 bp, 33 predicted proteins | sample SalMarWE160210MG_2_FD_202514 | JGI IMG/M metagenome (GOLD analysis project Ga0307417, IMG submission 202514) | Salt marsh sediment microbial communities from the Plum Island Ecosystem LTER, Massachusetts, United States - WE1602-10 | ecosystem: Environmental > Aquatic > Marine > Intertidal zone... | reverse complement strand
TCTCGCCCAGTGAAGCCATTACCTTTAAACGTCACTGTGAATACATTTGTATCGAGTTGCGTTTCGGAAAATCCACCTGTCATCCCTTGGGGTTGGTACGCCGTTGCACAACCACTCAAGAATAAGATTAGTGATAAAGCCGTGATAAATCTCATGATCTCTCCTTGCACCTAACTAGTAATTCTGCGTCCGAAGTGACGGGTTGCGTCGCAGCAGGGTGTTATGCGTCATGGGGTTGTCTACCTCCAAGTACCACGGTAACATGCTGTTGCCTACCCATCCACGCTGCGGAAGGAGAATAAGTGATGTGTGCAAACACGTCATCCGCAGCGCGGCACCCGAACCTGCTCGATCGCGTGCGCGAAGCCGCCAGGGTCCGCCATCTCAGCTACCGCACCGAGCAGGCGTACGTCGCCTGGGTGAAGCGCTTCGTCCTCTTCCACGGCAAGCGCCATCCCCGCCACATGGGGAAGGGCGAGGTCGAGGCGTTTCTCACCCACCTCGCGGTCGAGGGGCAGGTCGCCGCCTCCACGCAGAACCAAGCGCTGGCCGCGATCCTGTTCCTGTACCGGCATGTTCTCGATCACGAGCTGGGCTGGCTTGAAAACGTCGTCCGTGCGCGGCGGCCGAGACGCCTGCCGGTCGTCCTGAGCCGCGAAGAGGTGGGCCGCCTTCTGCAGGCGATGACCGGCACCCCGCGCCTCGTCGCGGCCTTGCTCTACGGCTCCGGTCTCCGCTTGATGGAGGCACTTCGCTTGCGAGTGCAGGACGTCGATCTCGAGTATGGCCAGCTCCTGATCCGGGATGGGAAGGGCGGCAAGGACCGCCACACGGTTCTGCCCGAGAAGGTTCGGCAGGGTCTCACCCGTCAACTCGAACGGGCGAGGGGGACGTTCGAACAGGATTGGGCGAACGGCGTTCCGGGCGTGGAGCTTCCATCCGCCCTCGCCCGAAAGTACCCGACAGCGGGCCTCGAGTGGCGCTGGCAGTGGGTCTTCCCGGCACCGCGCCTGTCGACCGATCCGAGGTCCGGGGTCAGACGGCGTCATCACCTCTATGAACAGGGCATCCAGCGAGCCGTTCGCGCAGCTCTTCGGGCGGCCGGGATCGACAAGCCGGCCAGCTGCCACACCCTGCGGCACTCGTTCGCTACCCATCTCCTGGAGGACGGGTACGACATCCGGACGGTGCAGGAGCTTCTCGGACACAAGGACGTGAAGACGACGATGATCTACACGCACGTGTTGCAGCGGAACCGGGCTGGGGTCGTGAGTCCGCTTGATCGGTAAGCCCTCGGTGGTCCTGAACGTCAGCATTGACGCCATCAATGCGCTGGCAGCCGTGGTCGGCTCACCGGGCCGGCTGCGAGCCATCCGCACAAAGGTTTGAGCCTCGCCCTGCCGGGACCTGTGGCCGCTGCTCCTTGCCCAGATTTGGAGTGAAGGGTAAGGCTACCGCACTATGATCGTGCACGTAAATACTTGACACACAATCATATATCATGACTCATATACCCTACAGGTGCACGTTGCGACGTACGTCTGAGGGGTTGGCTGCGTTCCATCTTTCCACCGCTGGAACAGTCTTGTCAAGCAACAGGGCGGCCTGCGGGCCGCCCTGGAGGTGAGGAAGTGAGGAAGTGAGAAGGTGAGAAAGTCCCGCCCACCCGCCTAGATCCTTCGTCGCTCGAAGACTCGCTCCTCAGGATAACACGGGGGTCTGCTGGGCACTCGCTCCTCAGGACGACAGGTGGGAAGCGAGCGTTCAGGGCGTCAGGAGGAGGCTTCTCCGGGGCCATCGGAGAACGTGGAAGCAGGACTTCGGAGAAGGGTGCGCTCAGACGGGCGTGCCGGGCGCGGCATTCCCCTGAAGGGCGAGGACGAGCCGGCCGCTCCCCGAGGGGAATGCCGACGCCGGGCTCCCACGGCCCTTGGCGTTCAGAGAACGGCTTCAGGATTGGAGGAGGCGGCCCGAGCGGCTTCCGGCGGTCGCTACGAGGCCGGCGATCCGCTTTCGTGGCATGGCGACCGCCGGAGACGCGAGGCGGCCGGGCGCGCGAGCGACCGGACGGCCGCCGGGGACTCGGAGAAGATTCCCCCACCCAACCGGGGAAACGCAAAACGGGAAACGCCCGAATGGGAGGGAGCAGGTGGTTGGCGCAGCAGAAGGAGATCTCAGGACCGGTTGCAGTACGTCGACGCGAAGGGTGCAGAGAAGACCTGCCCGCCCAGATCCTTCGTCGCTCGGGGACTCGCTCCTCAGCGATGACACGGGGAGACCCCAGCGGATGTCCCCGGGGACGGTTCCGCGGCGCGGTGTCGGCGCCGACGCCCGCTCAGGCTAGCTGTCAGGCAGCCGACTCGCTTTCGATGTCCCAGCCCGGAAATACGAGAACAGCCGGGTGAACCTTGAGCGCACGTGCCAGCACCTTGGCACGCTCCACTCCGAGGTTCACTCGATCGCGCTCAATCGCGGAGATCGTCGACTGAGGAATGCCCGTGAGCTTGGCCAGTTGATTCTGACTCAGCTCCTGGAGCTCCCGGATGATCCGGACTGATTCTCCCACCGTGACTGCGATTCGCCTTCGGGCCTTGCGGTATTCGGCCATCGGTCTATTTCCTCCTGTAGTCGTGGGACGTGACGTTGACCACCTCAACCAGGACCCTCTGGCTTTCGACCCTGTAGATCACTCGATATTGGAGGTTCAGCCGTGAGGATCGATGTCCCTTCCACTTTCCGCCTAACAACTCGTCGCGGAAGCCCTTGATATGGCGCAGACCCTGTGGACCTGAGACGACGACAATGTCCTTCCACTTCTCATACCGCTTCAACACGTCCGTGGGCAGGTCTTTCAGCTGGCGGTCCACACGGTTGTGCTCGTAGATCTCCCACATACATCATATAGTGTATAGACTACAAATGGTATGTCAAGGACGGGCGTCTTGCGGTCCCCGAGGGCTCCGGCCGTAGGCCGCGGATCTGCCCGACACCGAACCGGAGCATCCCCTCTTCCTTCTGGCGTTTCCCGTTTCCCGTTTCCCGTCTCCCCTCTCGGGTGGGCGGGAACCCGATCAGGTACCCGGCTGCCAGTCAGGGAAGAGTGTCCTGGGTTGGCTCGAGCGACGGCGGCTGGGCGGAACCGGGCGGTGCTCCAGGATGGCGCTGTCGGGGGTCACCGTGACGCGCAGCATCTCGGTGCGGGGAACGGCGGTCAGGTCGAGCGCGGAGGGCAGCACGTCCCGCAGCGCCTCGAACACGATCTCGGGACGATTGTTCTCCGCCGACAGGTGCATCCCCACCACGCCCTTGAGGGCCGGAGACACCAGTCTTTCGAGCGCCTCGGCCGCCTGATGGTTGGCGAGGTGGCCGTGGCGAGAGGCAATGCGCTGCTTGAGCACCCACGGGTAGGGACCGTTGCGCAGCATGTCGCCGTCGTGGTTGGTCTCCAGGAGCAGCAGGTCGCAGTCCCGCAGCCGCTCGGCGAGAAGCGGCGTCACCACGCCGGTGTCCGTGCACAGGCCGACACGGACGTCTCCATCGTCGATCACGAAGGCCACCGGCTCCGCCGCGTCATGGCTGGTGGCAACAGGTGTCGCCATCAGCTCTCCGAACCGGCGCGGGCGCCCCGAGACGAGCTCACCGCCGCCGTTGGTGCGCAGCGGCAGTTGGCCCCAGGTGCCGGCCGTAGCCCACACCTCGAGACCGCAGTGCCGGGTGAGGACCTCGAGGCCGCGCGTGTGATCCGAGTGCTCGTGGGTAACGAGGACCGCCTGCGCCTCGTCGATGGACCGGCCGACGGTTTCAAGGCGGCGGCGAATGGCGAGGTTCGAGATCCCGGCATCGATCAGAAGCATCGAGCCGCGGGAAGAGAACACGGCCGCATTGCCGGACGAGCCGGTGGCGAGCACGATGATCTCCATCTTTACACCCCGGTGGAGCCGAAGCCGCCGCCGCCGCGGGCCGTCGGCACCAGGTAGCCGGCCTCTGTGAACTCGGCCCGTTCGACCGCAGCTATGACGAGCTGAGCGATCCGCTCTCCACGCGTGATTGTCACCGGCTCCGAGCCCAGGTTGACGAGCAGCACCTTGACCTCGCCGCGATAGTCGGCATCGATCGTCCCCGGCGCGTTCACCACCGTGAGGCCGTGGCGCAGGGCCAGCCCCGACCGCGGCCGCACCTGGCCCTCGTACCCGTCCGGGATCTCAAGCGCCAGCCCGGTGGGGATCGCCCGACGCTCCCCCGGCTCGAGCACGACCGGGCTGTCAACGGCGGCTATCAAGTCGGCGCCCGCCGAGCGGCGGGTGGCATAGGAGGGCAACGGCAGCCCGATCGCGTGCGCGAGACGCACGACATGCACCGCAGGGCTCACGCCACCCGCTCCGTGACACCCTGCGGGCCGCATACCGCCGAGGCCATGCGCTCGGGCCGCAGGAGGTCCCGTGCCGCTTTCCGCACCGCCGCCGGCGACACCATCCTGATCTCACCGAGGACCCGCTCGAGGTCGAAAGGCCGGCCCAGCTCGAGCACCTCCGCGGCCTCGAGACCGCAGCGGCTCGAGGGCTCATCGGCGTCCATCATCAGGCCGCGAGCGGTTGCCTCGACAGCGACCTCGACATCCTCATCGCTGAGGCTATCGGCGACACCCACGAGCTCCGAGCGGACCATGTGCCACGTCTCGGAAAACACGTCGGCGCTCGATGTCCAGCCAACCTCCAGGAACCCCCCCTGGCGCCGCAGCACGAGTGAGGAAAAGATGTCGTAGGTGAGACCGGCGTCCTCACGGAGACGTTGGAACAACCGGCTTGACGCCCCGACGCCCAGAGTGCGATTGAGCACAGCGATGATCTCGCGCTCGGGCGCCGCAAAACCGCCGACCGGAAAGGCGAGCCGAGCGTACACCTGGTCACCGGCGGTCCACTCGAGGTTGACCGTACCACCCACCCACCGCAACGGGGGCAACGGCGGCGGCTCGAGCGCCGCCGCCAGCGGCAGGCCCTCAAGACGGCGGGCGACGGCCGCGGGATCGACGTCGCCGACCACCGCCGCCAGCACACCGCCCGGACGCACCAGCGCCGCATGGTGGCGGCGGAGGACCGCCGGGGTGAGACGCCGAACCGTCTCCTCGCTGCCGATGATCGGCCTCGCCAGCGGGTGATCACCCCAGGCCGCGGTCAGCAGTGCCTCCTCGACGCGGTCCTCGGGATCCGAGCGAACGAGCTCGAGCTCGGCGAGCGCCACCCGCTTCTCGAGCGCAACGTCATCGCTGTCGAAGGTCGGATCGAGGGTGGCATCGAGAAGGAGGTCGAGCGCCTGCGGCAGCGCCTCGACCGTCGTCTCGACTGAGAGCCCCATCGACTCGGCGCCCGTCCAGGCGTCGACTGCACCGCCGAGCCGGTCCACCATGCGAGCCAGCTGAGCCCGGTCGCGGCCGCCACAGCGGCGCAGCGTCAGGTGCTCGACCAGGTGCGTCGCGCCCGCCCGTGGCGTCGGGTCATGGGCGGCGCCGTGCAGCAGCCACACTCCGGCGCTCACGGTACGGCGTCCGGGAAGGCGGTGTACGAGCAGCGCGGGGGAAGTCCGATCCTCTCGCATCATCACTGCGGCGGAGTGTAGCACCTTCCCCCACGAAGCGGCCGGCCCCCGACGGTCACCTGAGAAGGGTCACCGGCTACAGGTACAGCCGCCAGGAATCGTGTGGATCCAAGAGAATCCGGACCGGCGGCCCGAGGTATCAGCCGCTACTGCTTCGGGTTCGTCTGGACCTTGGGCGGCTTGTACTCGAACTTCCAGTCGCAGTACCTGCGGCGTCCGTTGTACACCTTGATGCTCTTCTCGCGGCTCCTGGAGTACACCCCGATAATGGGCCCGAGTCGACCCGTCGGCTGGCCGAAGCCGGTACCCACGGCCGGTGTCGGGGAAGGGGCCGGAGTGGGGGTGGCGCCGGGGAGACGCACCTTCGTCCCCGTATCGAGATACACCAGACCCCAGTTCAGCGAGTCGGTCATCGGGTCCTTCCACTTCTTGCGGATAACGCGGGGCTTCGCCTTCCAGATCTCCTTCAGCGACATCGGGAAACGGCCGTACTTCACCTTGTAGATACGGATCGCCTCGACGTACTGGTTGCCGCGGAAGATCAGCTCCGCCTCCTTCTCGCGCTTCATCTGGAAGGTGACAGTTTGCACCGCCACGCCCATCATGACCGACAGAATCGCCAGCATCACCATCATCGCGATCAATGTGAACCCGGCTTCGCCCGACCGGGAGGCCCGGCCCCCGACCCCGAGCTCCCGCACCCCGGGCTCAGGGCATGTCGCTACGGCAGCTACCGTCGTTGATGAGGAAGAACCCCGATCAAGACCTCTCATCGCTCGCCGTCCACCACTCGCGGTACGCTGTGCCACATTCCGGACGGACCCGATCACCACTCGGAGTACGACGACCCGTCGAGAGCGGTGTCCTTGGAGCCCGAGCGGACGTCGATGATCCCGGGCTCACCACTGCTATCTTCGGTCGGCTGCAGGCTCTCATCGGCCTCGGGCGAGGCGTAAATGACCTCCCAGGAGTCGGTGGATCGGGTAATGGGATCCTCCGGGATTCGCCGCATGTAGCCTTCGTCGACCAGCGTCTGCAGCGACGGCGGGTAGTGTCCCTTGTCGGCCAGGTACTGGTCGATGCAGGACCGCATCGTGAACAGGTCCTCCTTGAGCGCGGCCTCGCGCGCCTTGGTCGGAGCGTTCTTCATCGCCGGAACGGCAATGGTCGCGAGAATGCCGATGATCGCCACCACGATGATGAGCTCGATGAGGGTGAACCCCCCCGCCCCTGTCCGGCGATCACCGTCGACCGGCGCGCGCGCGGACCGATCGACCCCCACGGGTCGTAGAGTTGGGCCGGCGGCCCCCCCGCCCGATCGTGGAGGTCGTAAGCCGGAGCCTGAAGCCTGTTCCATATCTCACCAGTCCTTGTACTTCGTGCCGTCGATGGCGGTGCCGTCGGAGAGGCTGTAGACGTCGTAGACATTCTGCCCCCCCCATGCGTGGGTGTCGGGCTCGTCCTGGTAGGAGAGCAGCCCCCACTCGGCCTGGCCGGTCATCGGGTCGACCGGAAGGCGGCGCAGGAAGCGGTGCTTGTTCTTTTGCCCCACCAGCTGAACCCCCGTGACGAGCGTCTCGAGATCTGGGGGGTAGCCCTCGGAGTCCAGCTTGAGCGGGATCATCCCCTGGTCGGAGAGCCGCTTGTACTCGTCGATGGCGTTGCGCATCAGGCGCAGGTCGAGCCGCAGCTCCGTCTCCTTCTGCCGCTTGACGGTGTACTTCGCGACCGGCAGCACGATGCCTGCCATGATCCCGATCAGCGCCGCCACCATCACCAGCTCGGCGAGGGTGAAGCCGCGCTCGCGCCGCCGACCCGGGTCCATCAGCCTCCCCCTCCCGCCGACAGCTTGTCACCGAGCACGTACGCCGCACCGTCGGTGACACCGACGTTCAGCTTGGCGCCATCGCCGGAGACCGCGCCGTCCGAGGACAGGCTGAGGGGAGCGGGGCCCGGCGAGCGGCCGCGCAGACGCAGCGTCGCCAGCCGCCGCGAGCCCGCGTCGGGCGCGGTGACGATGAGGTCGAGCGTGATCCAGCCCTCATCGTGGTTCCAGTTGCGACCAACCTCGATCACTCCGGGGGCGGCGCTGATGTTCTCGAGCTCGACACGCGCGGAGTCATAGGACAGCGTCAACGGCATCCGGAAGGTACCCCCGTTGGAGTCGAGCATCAACTGGAGCGTGGACTCATCGCCGGGGCGCAGCGACACCGCCGACGGCTCGAGAGAAACCAGCAGCGGCATCTCCTGCGCCTGGCCGCCGCCGGCCGAGGTCCCGGCCTCCGTGCTCTGAGCGGTGTCCTGGGAGGTTTCGGTGCCGGACGTCTGGCCACTGTCTTGGGTTGTCACGCCCTGGGCATCGGTCGCGCCGCCGCCGGTGTCAAGGGTGGAGGTCATCGACTCCTTCTTCAGGCCGCCGGAGGGAACCAGCGATACCCCGGGCGCCCGCCGGCCTCCTCTCGCCGGATTGACCCGACGGGTGCGCGTCGCGGTGCCGGTCAGGCGTCTGGTCATGTCCGGGCTGGGGGCGATGCCGAGCCGGCGCTGGTCACCGCCAAACGGTCCCTCCTCGCCGCTTCCCGAGCGGATGCGCGGCGAGTTGCCGTAGTAGGAGATCCTCTTCTCGGTGCCGACCCACAGCGGCGCCAGGTCGGCCTCCCGGATGTCCGGGTAGCGGATGATGTGCGGAGTCAGCGTCAGCACCAGGTCGACCACCTTGCGGTTGCGGCTGTCGTTGGTGAACAGCCGGCCGAGCAGTGGGATGTCCGACAGCAGCGGGATCTTGGTCTTGGTGCTGCTCCGATCCTCCTTGTACAGGCCGACCAGCATGTTGGTCTCTCCGTCCTGGAGGCGGATCACGGTGTCGATGTTGCGGGTGCCGATGATCGGCTGGCCGCCCGAGGAGTAGCCGTTGACCTGCGACACCTCGACCGTGACCTTGAGCGTCACCTCACGGTTGTGGTGAACGCGCGGCTCGACGGTGATCTTGATGCCCACGTCCTGGTACTGGTAGGAGGTGATCGGCACGATGTTGCCGCCCACGGTCTGCGAGGTGTTGAAGCTGGTCACCGGCACCGGGGTCTTCTCGCCGATCACCAGCGACCCCTTCTCGCCCTCGGTGATGCGCATCTGCGGCTGCGCCAGCGACACCGCGTCCGTGGTCGACTTGACGAGGTTGATGATCACGTTGGGCACCGTCAGGGACCACGCACCGTTGGTGATGTTCGACAGCTGGTTGAGACGGATCGGGGTGTCTGAGCTGCCCCCCGTGACCGCCGCATGATCGAGGTTGAGCCCAAAGGTCTGTGTTGAAAGCTCGGCTCCGAGGTTCTGCAGCTTGGATGAATTGACCTCCATCAGCTCGACGTCCACCATCACCTCGGCCTTGGCCTTGTCGTTGGTGTCGATCAGCTTCTCCGCGATCGCGACCTTGTCGGCAGTGTCGCGCAGGGTGATCGCGTTGAGCTGCTCATTGGTGGCGATCCGCCGCGCCTCGATCAGCGAGCGCAGCATCTTGTCCACGTCCTTGACGTCGGCGTTGGACAGGAAGAAGGTCTTGATCACCAGGTCCTCGTAGTCGCGCCGGTTCTGGGGCGTGTCGTCGGCGATGATGATGGTGTGCTCGTCGAGCACCTTGTAGAAGTGCCCGGCCGCCTGCATGACAATCTCCAGCGCCTGCTCCGCCGTCACGTCCTTGAGCTCGATCGACAGCTTGTCGTCCTTCAGCTTGGGGTCGAAGAGAACGTTGAACCCGTACGCCTTCCCCATCGCCCGGTAGATCTCCTTGACCGACTTCGGCTTCGGGAAGCTGAGGCTGATCGGCTCGCGGGAGCGCGGGTTCAAGAGCGGCGGCTTGACCTTGGCCTCGGCCGCCTTGGCCTTCATCTGCGCCAGGGTCTCCTGACCGTTGGGGCGGGCCAGCACATCGATGTCGTGCTCGACCTTCTTCAACTCCTGCGCCGCGAACTGATGGGTCGGGTCGAGCTGCACCGCCATCTGGAACTCGTTGCGGGCCGCCACCAGGCGTCCGGCTTCCTTCAGCGCCATGCCGCGCTTGAAGTGCTCCTGGGCTCCCTTCTGGCGCGCGCGCTCGAGCTCCATTCGGTACTCGACGTTCTGCGGGTCGCGAGCCAGCGCCTCTAGGTAGTAGTACACCGCGCCGTCCCAGTTCAGGTTGCGCGCGGCGAGCTCTCCCTGCCGGGCGACGCGCGAGGTGGCGCAGCCCACGGTCAGCGCCAGCGCCACTGCGGCACCGACAACGGCGATTGCGGTCCTACTTCTCAAGCGGTACACGAGTGGTGACCTCCTCGGGATAGCCTACGTAGCCGATCTGGACATCGTCATAGCCGACATCGCGAACGATGAAGGTATCGTCGATCACCCCTCCGGTGAGCGCGACCTCCACCTCGGTGCCCTTGCGAAACACGGCCACGGGGCGCTTCTTGGGGCCGAAGTAACCGATGTAGACGCGGTTGAAGTGCGGTGGCGGGGGCAGCATGCCGTGCGGCCCCTTGATCATCCTCGGTGTCGGCGTCGCCAGCCTGCGCACCGGCATCGTCGGCCGCGGCGGCAACGTCGGCCGCGGCGTCAGGTTGGGGGTCGGCGTCGGCGCGGTGCGAAAGACGAACGGGTTGTTGCTGGCCTCTGCTCTGCGGCGCGGCACGGGCGTCAGGGACGCCATGTCGAGAGCCGGGACCTGGTGCGGGCTGTAGGTCATGCTCTCCGAGCCCTTGCCGCCGCCGCCGAGCGCGCTGCTGTTGCGCAACTGCCATGCGACGGCTGCGACCAACACCACGAGAAGGACCGCCAGCAGCATGACTCGGGAGCGCTCAGTCTTGCCCATCGCTGCGCTCCTTCTCCTCGATGCCGCCGGTCAACCGCTGCAGCAGGGCCTGGTCCGCCTCCGCGAGGTAGGTTGAGACATGGACGGCAATCTGCAGCTGGGTGCTGGTCGTGCCCTCCTCACCGGCAATGTTGAGGTGGTCCACGGTGAGGAACTGGGGACTCTTCTGCAACGCCTGCAGCATCTGACGGATCTGATCGTAGCTACCGGTCACCGTGAACCGGATCCCGAGCTGGACCAAACCCAGCTTCTTGTCGGTCGTGGCATCGTACGCGAACCGGTCCGGCCGCAGACCTGCGTCCTGGGTCGCGGCGCCGACCTCGCGGAGGATGCCCGTCAGCCGAGCTCGCAGGGAGCCGAACACCTCGCCGTAGAGGTTGTTGAGACCACTGTTGAGCGCCGCCACGTCCTGCCGTTCGCGCCGGGCCTTGTCATGCAGCCTCTGCAGCTGTGCGGCCCTCGCGTGGAGGCGCTGGAAGTCGTTGTGAACGCTCGCGTACCTGCCGCCCGTCCAGCCGCTCTGCCAGACATAGAGGCCGACGTTGGCGAAGCACAGAACCACCGCCGGCAACCACACCCATACCATCCGGCGCCAGGCGATACCTCGCGCCCTCACTGGGCGCCTCCAGCCGGCAGGTACTGCACCGTCAGTTGGAACTCGTAGCCGGTGCCCTTCGATCCTTCCGGCCCGCTTTCCGACCGCGGCAGCGGCCTGTCGAAGTGCGGGTCGTCGAGCAGGTTCTGCAGGAACTCGAGCATGGACTGCCGGGTCCGCGCGACCCCGGACAGCGACAGCTCGACGCCGTTCGACGTGACGCGGGGCGCGATCTTCACCAGGCGGACACCGTATGGCAACACCGATCCGAGGTCGGCCAACATGTCGAGCCACGAGAAAGCGTGCGCCTGCAAGATCTCGTTGATGGCCTCGACCTGGTTGCCGAGAGCGGACCACCGTACCTGCTTGAGCGCTGCTCCGTCGCGTTGCAGCGCCACCGTAAGGCCGCCGTCCCGCTCCGCGGCCTGGTCCCTCCGCGTCAGCTCCGCACTGAGATGCTCACTGCTCGAGAAGTACAGCGTGGCGTTAGCCGCCATGAGCACCACGGTGAGCAGCGCCGCCGACACGGTGACGATCCACACCGGGCGCGCGTTGAGAAACGGACGCGAGGCGAGGCTCGGGAGGATCATCACCGGCCCCCGTTGACGAGCCCGACGAGAGGCGCCAGAAGGGACCGGTCGATGCCGGCAAGATCCTCGATCTCCGCGGAGGCATCGCCGGCCGCGCGAACACCTTCCTCCTGCTGCAGCCACGCCTCGAGAGGCTCCCGGGCAATCCCGCCGCCGGTGGCGATCACCGTCGCCAACACGTCGCCGACTCCGAGCTGCTCGCGGATATAGACCAGGCTCATCCGCAGCTCTCGATGGACGATTGGCCACAGCTCGTCGGTCGGCGGCAACGGCTTGGTCCGTAGCAACCTCGTCTCCCCCTCTTCCTCGAGCAGCACCGTCAGCATCCCGGGTCCGAGATCGACCACGAGTCCCAGCGGCTCGCCGCCTGTTCGACGCATCGCCAGCGCGAACGGCGCCGGGGTGATCAGCGCCGGCTGCACACCGGCGTCGGAGAATGTCTCTTCGAGGGCGGCGAACGCGCGCTCCAACCCGGTGAGGCAGAGGAACCGAGTGACGCCGTTGCTGCGACCTAGGCGCACCAGATCGAGGCGCAACTCCCCCGGCCGTACCGGCAGCAGCTTCTTCAGGCGCCAGCGCATGACCTCGTCGAGCTCGGCTCGCTTGCGCGGCGGGTCTTCCAACTCCAGAAGGTGCGCCCGCAGCCACCTCATGGGCACGATGACGGTAGCCCGGCGGGCGCCGGTGACACGGTGCTGAAGAGACTGCAGCACCGGCGCAACGCGCTCGCGGTCCACCGTCTGCAGGCCGACGGCGCCGATCTCGAAGGCACCCTCCGGGATCCTCTCGCCGGCACCGCTGAGGTGGCCCTTGCGGTCTCGGCGCACGGCCGCCGCCGAAGCCATGTCGAGGCTCCAGCCGGTTGCCGGCGCCGGCGTTCTGAAGAACCGTGCCCAGTTCATTCGACGAACGTCACCTTGTTGACCTCCCGCAGCGTGGTCTCTCCTGCGAACACCTTCTGTAGGGCCGACTCACGCAGAAAGCGCATCCCCTCGGCCTTGGCGGCGCGCTTGATCTCGGCCGCCGAGCGCCGCGCCAGGATCAGCTCGCGAATATTGTCGGACAGGTTGAGGAGCTCGGAGATGGCCATTCGGCCCAGGAATCCGGTGCCGTTGCACTCGATGCAGCCGGCACCCTCGTAGAACGTGTAGCCGGCATAGCGATCCGGCTCCAGGCCCGAGTCCTCGAGCAGCTCGTCCGAAATGCGAGCCGGGCGCCGGCAGTGCGGGCAAATGCGCCGCACCAGACGCTGCGCGAGCACGCAGTTGAGTGCCGACACGAAGTTGTACAGATCAACATTCATGTTGAGGAACCGACCGAGCACGTCGACGACGTTGTTGGCGTGCACGGTGGTGAAAACCAGGTGCCCGGTAAGTGCCGACTGGACCGCGATCTGCGCCGTGTCCTCATCACGAATCTCACCGACCATGACCTTGTCCGGGTCATGGCGGAGGATGGAGCGCAACCCGCGCGCGAAGGTCAGGCCCTTCTTCTCGTTGACGGGAATCTGGGTGATTCCCTTGAGCTGGTACTCGACCGGGTCCTCGATGGTGATGATCTTGTCCTCGGTGCTGACGATCTCCGACAGACACGCATACAGCGTCGTCGTCTTGCCAGATCCGGTCGGACCGGTGACCAGCACCATCCCGTACGGCTCGCGGATGAACTTCCTGAGCTGCCGCTTGGTGTCGTCGTCGAAACCGAGGACGTTCAGGTTGAGGGTGCGGAACTCCTTGTTCGCCGACTCCTTGTCAAGGATGCGGATGACCGCGTCCTCGCCGTGCACGGTCGGCATGATCGAGACTCGGAAGTCGATCGTGCGGCCCGAAAAGCGGACCTTGAAGCGCCCGTCCTGCGGAATACGCTTCTCGGCGATATCGAGCTCCGACATCACCTTCACGCGGCTGATGATGGTCGAGTGGTGGCGCTTGTCGATCGGCTCCATGGCCTGGTAAAGAACACCGTCGATGCGGTACTTGACCACGACCTCGCGGTCCCGGGTCTCAATATGGATATCCGATGCCCGGCGCTGGATGGCGTTGAAGAGAACCGAGTCCACGAGGCGGATGATGGGCGAGGCGTCGGCCGTGATGCGGTCGATCGACAGCACCTCCTCGCCGTCCTCCGCCTCCTGCACCAGCTGCATCCGGAACCCCTCGGTGGCCTGATCCAGCACGCGCTGGGTCGACTCCGACTTCTCGAGGACGTCCGCAATCCGCCGCGCCGGTCCAACGGCGATCTCCAGCGGCTTGGCGAGGATCATCTCCAACTCGTTGAGGTCAAGCAGGTTCGACGGGTCGGCCATGACGATGAGCAGCACGCCGTGCCGCTCCTCGAGAGGGAGGAACTGGTAGCGCAGCATCGTTTCGACCGGGATGGTTCTGAACAGGTCCGGGTCGACGTGGAACTCGGTGAGCGGGTCCAGCGGCAGCGCGAGCTTCTCCGCCAGCGAGCGAGCACGCTCCATGTCGTCGTCCTCGCGAGGCGCGGCCACCTCGTTGAGGATCACCAGCGGGTCTTCGAAGCTCTTCTCGTCGCTCATCCCTCACCTCACTGCATCTTGGTCACGAGGGTCAGCAGGGGATAATAGACCGCCAGCAGCAGTCCCGCCACCACTATCCCCATGAACACCAGCACGGCCGGCTCGAGCAGGGTCACGACACGGTTGAGCAAGAAGTCGATCTCCTCGTCGAGGAAGTCCGAGGTGTGGGACAGCATTTCAGGAAGGGCGCCTGTCGCCTCACCTACCCGCATCATGGCAACGGCCAGCTCCGGGACCATTTCCGTGCGCTCCAAGGTGTCGGACAGCGCCTGTCCCTCCCTCACCTCCGGCACGCAGCGGATGAAGCGTTCGGACAGATGCGCATTGTTGACCGAGGAGCACGCCGTCTCCAGCGCCGGCACCATCGGCATGCCGCCGCCCAGCATCACACCGAGCGAGCGTGTGAACTGAGACAACGCGAACATGTGGGTCAGGCGCCCGAGCACCGGGAAGCGCAGCTTCCAGCGGTCGATCACCCGGCGGCCACGCGTGGTCCGCGACCAGAACCGCAGCCCGAAGACGATCGCGAAGACGACCCCGCCGATCAACAGGAAGTGGTGGTGGAACGCGTTGGCCACGTTGATCACGATCCGGGTGGGCAGTGGCAGGGTGGCGTCGAACTGCTTGTAGAACCCCGTGAAGTTCGGGATCACGTAGGTCATGAGGAGGACGACGAGACCGACGGCGAGCATGATCAGCACTGCAGGATAGGTCAGGGCGCCGACGATCTTCCGTCGCGCCGCCTCCATCAGCCTCTGGTAGTCCGTGTAGCGCTGCAGCATCCCCTCGAGGTCGCCCGACCTTTCTCCGGCTCGAAGTGTGTTGGCGTACAGCCGCGGGAAGTTGTCACCCATCGACAAAAAGGCATCGGAGAGCGAGATGCCGGTCGTCACCTGCTGGTAGACCTTCGCCAGCAGCGTCCTAAAGTACGGGTTCGCCTGCTGCCCGGAAAGCAGCTCCAGCGACTGCGCCAGAGGCAGGCCCGCGCGCAGTAGCGTCCGCAGCTGGGTGTTGAAGATCAGGAACTCCTGCCCCGAGACCTTCTCCCGGCGCGACAGCAGCGGCATCTTGAACCGCAAGGCCGGGGGGGTCATCCCGAAGACGTGGAACCCCTCGGTCTCGAGCTCGCGGCGAAGCGCGTCGGCAGATACCGCCACCCGTCGCTGCTCCAGCACCGAACCGTCCGGTGCCCCGAGCCGGCAAAGATACTCGGGCACCTAGCTCTCTCCGCCCTGTCCCACCGGCAGGACCTTCAAGATGAGGAGAAGGGCGCTGCCGCTGTCCTCGGCGGCACTGGCTCCCAGCACCACCCGCTGGCCAAGCGAGAGGACGACGCTGGTTCGCAGCACCTGACGAAGACGCTCACTCCCTCCTGGGCCAGCCGCGCGGCGCTCCAGCGACAGGTTCTGGAGTACGATTCGCTCCTGCGACAGAAGCCGACGAATCTCGGTTTGAGAAATCCCCGCAGGATGAGTCCCGGCTGACTTTCTGTCCGCCTTCGTACGTCCCGCTACCACTGTCCCCACAGCTGCCGCGCTCCTGCCCTCTCCTGTCCTGGACCACCGCGGAAGCTGCAGCCGGCGTTGCAGAGAGGCGGAGCGCACCACGTAGGTTGGCCCAAGGTCGGCGTGAAGCGGGCTGGAGCCGTCGCTCTCCAGGCGGGCCTCGGCGACCTTTCGGAACGACGCGTACTGGAACAGGCGTCGTACCCGGGGATCGACGGTCTCGCCGCTGTCCTTATCGTGCTTGTTGGAGGCCTGCCACAGCTCGACTCGGAGCACGAACGGCAGCGGCGGCGTGTCATAGGCCCTCAGCAAACTGGTGACGGCGCTGATGACATCCGGGTTGTCCTGGACCGTGACCAGTCTCTGCTGCGGATGCACGGTGAGGCTGCCGGTGTCACTCAGGAACATCTGCACCAGCTGACTGGCCTCCGTCACCGTCCGGTACTTGAGACGGAAGTCCTTCACGACCGTGGTGGGCGGCTCGCCGGCCGCAGCCGCGGCAGCCAGCAGGAGCAGCACCGGCAACATCAAGATCCTGGGTCGCATCTTCACAGCTCCATCGCAGGGTTGACGATGAGCGTCACAGCCATGTTGGGATCGTCCACCGCGAACTGATATACCCGCACGTCACTCCCGTCCATCTCGACATCGATCTCGGGTGTCGAAGCCGGCGACGTTTCCTGAGTCTGCACTATCGCCGCGGCCTCCGGAGCCGTCCCTGCAACGCGGAGCGACCGCCAAACCATGCCACCGGCCAGCAAAACGACAACCGCCGCAGCGACGGCGAGCCAACGGTAGACTCGCCGGTGCAGGCTGTGAGCCAGCCGTTGCTGATGGACCAAGGCGCGCACGTTCCGCGCGCACGCCGCGACCTCGAAGGCGCCCGCCTCGCGCCGCGGCGCCGCAGCCAGCAGCAGCATCGGCTCCCTCTCCAGCGCCGTCGCCCGGCACTGCCGGCAGGTAGCCAGATGAGTGCGCCACTGAGCCCTCTCCTCCTCGTCTTCAATGGTCTCGCAGAGGTAGGCATCGATCAGCTCGCCAAAACGTTCGCAGTCCATGTCACTCCCTCATCGTTCTGGGCAGGAACTCCGGGTAGCGTTGTTCCATCGCCCCGCGCAACGTCCGTCGCGCCTGGAAGACGTGATTGCGGACCGTTGTCGCCGTGCAGCCGAGAATATCGGCGACCTCGGCCGTTTCCATGCCTTCCACCTCACGCAGCACGAAGGCGGCACGCTGCTGCGGCGTGAGCCCGGCGACCAGCTCCCTGAGCACGTGTTCCACCTCTCCCTCGGCGGCCAGCGCGGCAGGCCGGGACGCGACGGAGGCCGGCCGCAGCCATGCCTCGCCCGCCCGGACGTGCGCCCGCTCGCGGCTGCCCCGCGCTCTCAACACATCGATCGCGAGGTTGGAGGCAATCCGGTAAACCCACGTCGAGAAGCGCCAGTGGGAGTCGTACCGGCCGAGACTCTGCCACGCCCGCAACCAAGCCATCTGCACCACATCCCAAGCCTCCGCGTCGTCCGATAGTACCCGTGCCACAACACGATGCATGCCGCTCGCGTGACGCTCGACGAGAGCAGCGAACGCATCCTCGTCACCGCGGCGCGCCGCGTCCACGAGCCTGCGATCGTCCGCCGGCCTGTCGTCGCGGTTGTCACCGCCGCTTTCAACCACGCTCAGCCTCGCTCTCGTCATCACCCCTTCCCCACTGTGTACGAAACCCACGCCGTCGCCGTTGGGGAACGCCGCCCCGGGAATGGTAGCACCCGCTCCGGCAGAGCAATACGAACACGCCGCGCCGCGTTACCATATCGCAGAGACGGGCTCGTAAGCTCCAGAGACCGTTGGAGGCGACAATGGACATCAGCATCGAGTACTGCGTGGTTTGAAACTACAAGCCTCGGGCCGTCGGGCTGGCGGCCGAGATCGAGAGCTCACTCGGGCTCAAGCCTGTCTTGACCGGCGGCCGGACCGGCTCCTTCGAGATCGTGGCCGACGATCGTCTGGTCTTCTCCAAGCTGCAGAGCGGACGGTTCCCCGAAAACGGTGAGGTAGTTCGCATGATCCGCGAGCTGGAGGCATAGGCGGCGCGTTCTCCCTTCAACCGTGGCGCCGTGTTTTGTGACTCCGGTACCTCGACCTCTGCTCTGCAGACGCCCGTCGTCGCCTGCCTCGGAGCGGGCAACCTCCGGGAGGTTCTCCGAAACCCCGGCGGCCGTGCGGCCCAGAGCGACCGCCCGTCTCGCGTCTCCGGCGGTCGCGACGCAGCGAGTGGGGATGATCGACTCCGTGGCGACCGCCGGAGCCTGCTCGAGCCGCCTCATCCAATCGTGGGGCCGATACTCCTGTCGCCAACGGCCGAGGGAGCCCGGCGTCGGCATTCCCCTCCCCTCGAGCTCGGCCGCTCGTCGCGCTCCAGGGGAGATGCCGCGCCCGGCACGCCCGTTTGAACGTCAGATTCTCTGGAGCGCGCTACAGCTACGTTCTGCGGGTGGGTGGGGGAGCGTTTCCCGTTTCCCGTTTTCCCTCTTCCCGGGAGGGTGGAGGCTCCGTCACTCCGTCACTCCGTCACGGGGCGGGCGGGGGTCCCTCAGGAGTCGCCTTTGTCCTGTGGCTCGGAGCTTGGCGGCCGACGGCGGTAGACGAACCGCTGCAGGATCGGCGAGTAGGGCGTCCACGCGTCTTCCGTCTCGCCGCCCTCGGCCATGATCTCCAGCATCCCGTTGACCTTCGAGTCGAGGTTGTCGGCCATGTGGACCAGCAACGCCTCCGGAGTCTTCGGCCGCCGCGGAGAGCCATACTCGTACTCACCGTGGTGGGAAAGGAGGATGTGCAGGAGCTGCCGCCGTGTCTCCGCCGGAAAGCCCTCGAGCTCGGAGATCCGACGATCCACGTACAGCACCTCCATCGGAAGGTGGCCGAGAAGCCGACCGTCGTCGGTGTACTCGATGGTCGCTCCCAGCTCGAGCTCCCAGACCTTCCCGAGGTCGTGCAGGAGGGCCCCGGCAACCACCATGTCCTCATCGAGCCGGTAGTGCTCTGCCAGCTCCTTTGCGACCCTCGTCATCGACAGCGTGTGCTCGATCAAGCCCGACCGAAACGCGTGGTGCATCGTCCGCGCGGCGGCGGCCCGCTTGAACGGTTCGGCGATTTCGGGATCCGAGAAGATCCGGAAGAGCAGCTGGCGGAGCCTCTCGTCGCGGACGGCCTCGATCATGTCCTGCAGCCGGTGCCACAGCAGCTCGGGATCCACGGAGGACGCACGAACGAACACCGACTCGTCGATCTCGTCCTGGGCCACCACCGCGGCGTCACGTACCACGACCTGGAGCCGCTGATTGTAGCGTTGAACCTGTCCCCGTACGCGGACGACTCTCCCGGGCTCGCAGACCTTGGCGAGCCGCTTGGCATCGTCCCATACCAGCGCCGCAACATGACCGGTCCTGTCCGCCAGCGTCAGCGCCAGATAGGCGCCGCCGTTTCGCCTCTGGCGAAGGTCGCTGGAGCGCACGGCGAAGGCCTCGTCAACCTCGGAGCCCGGGCGCAGATCCTTGATCCAGAGGCGCTCGTCAGCCACGTTCGAGCTCCTTGAGAACCTGATCGAAGAGGTCCTGGTGAACCTCGACGAGATACTCTTTCTTGAGCCGGTTGACGAGCCCATCCGTCTGCTCCTGGTAACGCTTTTGGGAGAGGTTGCGGCGCAGCTGATCCTGGACCTGCTCGAACGGGACATAGCCCGCGGGAATCCGCTTGACGAGGCGGATCACCTGGTAGCCGCCGGCAGTCGGAACCGGGTCGGTGATGGCTCCCTCGGAAAGTGGCGCCACCGCCTTGCGGACGGTATCGCGCAGATCGGCAACCGGAATCTCCCCGAGATCCTGAAGCTGGACACCGGCGAGTGTTGCCTCGGCAGCCAGATCCGCCCCGGACCGCACCCGTTCCACGAGACCGCGGACGCGGCGCAGCACCGCCTCGCGATCGTGGCCGTCCTCCGCAGTCGCAAAGAACAGCTGCTGCAGCTGAACCTTGTCCGGCGTCTTGTAGCTTGCCTTGTCGGCGTCGTACTCGTCGCGCAACTCCTGGGAGGTAATCTCGGTCGGCTTGATCTCGCTTTGGACCACCCTCTGCAGCAGCAGCGTCTGGCGGTAACGTTCCCGCAGGGCCGCCTCCGTCAGCCCAGAGCTGGCCAGCGCCTGCTTGAATGCCTGATCATTGGTCAGCTTGTTGTTCTCTCGCAGGGACTGGATGACACGGTCGACGTCCTTCGGGTCCACCGTCAGCTTCTTCTCGTCGGCTCTCTCGAGCAGCACCATTTCCTCGATCATCGACTTGAATAGCCCACGAGCGAAGCCATCGAGCTCGCTCGGTGGCAACGGTGTTTGCCGCTGCTCCAGCTCCTGCTGCAACCGGTTGCGAAAATCGGTGATAGAGACGATCCTGTCATTGACGCGGGCCAGTATGCCCTCGACCACCTCTCGCTTGGCGGCCCCAGCCAACGCGACACACAGTACGATCATCACGGCCACAATCGCCGTTCTAACTGCCTTCATGACGTCCCTCCGCATACCGTCCATCGTACCCGAACCAAAGGTGCCCGGGAATGACGCGCACACCGACCTCAGCGGCCAGCCGCCCGATGCACTGCCGGATGTGCTGCCGGCTCACCCGCTCAGCAAACCTGTGCCTGGTCTCGGACTCGACGTCGGCACGGGCGGGGAGACCGGCCGGAGTCCGCTCGAGCACCTGAAAGATGTGATACCCCGCCGGGCTCTTGACCGGCTTCGATACCTGTCCCGGCTTCAGCTTGGAGATCTCCTCCTCGAACTCCTCGGGCAGCGTGCCCATAGCGATGGTCCCGAGCTCGCCCCCATCGTCGGCGTTGGCGGCACGGCTCATCTGGCGGGACACCTCCACGAAGTCCTCTCCGGCCGCCAGCCTGCGCGCGACTTCGAGCGCCTTCTCCCGGCTCTCCACGAGGATTTGCCGGACGTGCACCCGCTCCGGCTGCTGTACCTCCGAAAGCCGCGCGAGCTCGCTCTCGATCTCGGCCGCCGGCGGTGTCGGAGGCGGTCCGCAAAGCTCGCCGAGGAGCGCCCGCACGGCGGCCGACCGTTCCTCGGGTCGGACCGGTATCCGCACTGGACGCCGTCGCCGAGCCGCGGCGGCCACCACCTCCTGGTCCAGGAACTGGTCCAGCAGCCGTGACGACAGGCGGGTGTCCGCACTCTCCCAGCTCGCGTCGAGGACAGCCTCGACGTACGCTTGAAAGGTCTCCATCTTGACCCGTTGATCGCCCACAATCGCGATCACGTCGGCAGGCTCCTGTCTGCCGCAGGCGACGGCCACCACCGCCGCCGTCGCGATGCCCAGAAACCGCGGCCACACCTTCGAAGTACCTCTCATCACGAGGCGCAGCCTACCACTCCCAGCCCGGATCATTCACTTACTGGCGGCTGCGACCGGCGGGAGGCAAGGGCGCCACCCAGTCTCTCAGTTGCCGGGCAAGCGCCGCGCGTGGCGCCCCCGGAGGGTGGGCCGGGATCAGACGCACTGGGTGAGGAAGGCCACGACCGCCGCCAGCGAGCGGCCCGGCAGACGGATCTCGCCGCCACCCGAAACGACGGCATCCGGCCACTCGGCCACGGCACTGCCCAGCTGCGGCGGCGCTCCCAGTGCCGGGTCCAGGCGGAGTCGCCAGACCTCTTTGCGGCGCGATATCTCGGCAAAGCCAGCCGCGCGGGCGGCGATTCTCAGCCGCTGCACGTCGAGAAGGGTCTCGAGCTGCACCGGCAAGGGTCCAAAACGATCTCGGACCTCGTCGGCGAGCTCGGCGACGGCTGCGTCGTCTTCGCAGGTGGCAAGGCGCTTGTAGAACGACAGTCGCAGGGCAGGCTCCGCGATGTACTCACCGGGCAGCTGCAGGTCGAGGCCGAGCCTGAGCTCGACCTCGCCGCGAGCCGACGCCGGGCCCCCCTGAAGCTCCGCCACCGCCTCCTCGAGCAACTGGCAGTAGGTCTCGAATCCGACCGCCTCGAGAAAGCCGTGCTGCTCCGCTCCCAGCATATTGCCGGCACCGCGGATCTCGAGGTCGCGAGCCGCGATACGGAAACCGGCACCGAGCTCACAGAACTCTTGGATCGCGCCGAGCCGCGCCCGCGCCACCGGCGTCAACGCCTGCCCCGCCGGCACCAAGAGGTAGGCGAAAGCCAGCCGGTCCGAACGCCCAACCCGGCCCCGCAACTGGTACAGCTGAGCCAGGCCGAAGCGATCGGACCGACTCACCAGGAGGGTGTTGGCGTTGGGGATATCGAGGCCGTTCTCGATGATGGCTGTGGCCAGCAACACGTCGGCCTCACCGTCGAGGAACGTGCGCATTGCGCGCTCTAAAGACCGCTCTGCCATCTGCCCGTGGGCAACGACGATCCTCGCCTCCGGCACCACCCGCCGCAGCCACTCGGCGAAGGCGCCGATGGAACGGACCCGGTTGTGAACAAAGAACACCTGCCCGCCGCGCTCCAGCTCATACAGGACCGCCTCGCGGACGATCTCCTCGGAGAACTCGAGCACCGTCGTCTCGACCGCCTGACGGTCGCGCGGCGGTGTCTCGATGAGGGAGATGTCGCGAATGCCGGAGAGCGCCATGTTGAGGGTTCTCGGGATCGGGGTTGCCGACATCGAGACCACATCGACCTCGGTGCGCATCCGTTTCAGCCGTTCCTTCTGCGCGACGCCGAAGCGCTGTTCCTCGTCGATGATCACAAGTCCGAGGTCGCGGAAGTGAACCCCTGCTCCGAGCAGGCGGTGAGTCCCGATGACCACGTCGACGGTCCCCTCGGCAAGCCCCGTGATCACCTTCGCGGCCTCGGCCGGCGCTACGAAGCGGGACAGCATGCGCAGCTCCACCGGAAACGCCGCCATTCGCCGTCGGAAGGTGTGCAGGTGCTGCTCGGCCAGAATGGTCGTCGGCGCCAGCACCGCCACCTGCTTGCCGTCGAGCACCGCCTTGAACGCCGCCCGCAGCGCGACCTCGGTCTTGCCATAGCCGACGTCGCCGCATAGCAGGCGGTCCATTGGCCGCTCCGACTCCATGTCAGCCTTGATCTCGGAGACTCCCCGATCCTGATCCGGAGTCAGCTCGAACTCGAACGCCTCCTCGAACTCCTTCTGCCACGGCGAGTCCGGAGAAAACGCGTGACCGCGCGCGGACTGTCTGACAGCGGCCAGGCGCAACAGCTCGGCCGCCATCTCGCGGACCGCTTTCTTCACCCGCGCCTTGCGCCGGCGCCACGAAGCAGAGCCGAGGCGATCCAGGCGCGGTTTTGCCTCGACATCGCCCGCCGTGTAGCGTTGGATGAGGTCTGCGCGCTCCACCGGCACCAGTAGTGTGTCGTTGCCGTGATAGGCCAACACCAGCATCTCGAGCTGCCGGCCCTCCACCTCGACCCGCCTGAAGCCGTTGAAGAGAGCGATCCCATGGTCCGTGTGGACGACGAAGTCGCCGGGCTTGAGGTCGCGCAGGTCCGACGCGAACGCCGCGAGGCCGCCGCGACGGCGGCGGGGAACCGGCGTTGACGTCAGGTCACGGCGACCGTAGACGGCGAGTCCACCCTCCCACACAAAGCCGTGACGGAGACCGCCTACTGCAATCGCCACCGCACCCTTGGCAGGTTGGCCCGCGACCGGCAGCACGCCGCCGTCCTCGAGGAGCCCGCTGAAGCGATGCCCCTCGCGCTCTGAGCCCACCACTAGAATCTGCGCCAGATCCTGGGCACGCCGCGAGCGCAAGGTCGGCACCAGGTCGGGAAGGCGACGGACAAAGCTCTCCCCAGGATGGGTTTGCAGCCGCCACCACCGCGTCTCGCCGTCCGCCACCTCCAGCCGCTCGATCCGCAGTGATGGCCTCTCCAGCGCCTGCTGGACGACTCCGGCGTCACTCAGGATCTCGTGCGGAGGAGGAAGCGGCACATGGCGCCGTGATAGAACCTCCCACTCCCGCCCCTGCAGCTGCAGCCACCGAGCCAGGTCGCCGGTGGCTTCGTCGCGGTCGCATACGACCACGTCGTTGACGATCTGCAACCAGTCGGTCGCCCCGCTTCCTCGCGCCAGCATGGCCCACCACAAGCGCCGCTCGGCGCCCTCCCGGAGCAGCCCGGCGAGAGCCGGGTAGTCGGCCGCCAGCGCATCGGCGAGCTGCGCGCGCCGCTCCTCATCGGCAGAGAACGGCTCCAGCGGCAGCATGGTCACGCCCGCGAGGGGTTCTCCGCAGCTCCTCTGCGTCGCCGGATCGAAGCCGATCACGCGGTCAACGACGACGTCGTCCAGCTCGATCCTTACCGCGCTCTCACCACCGAGATGCACGTCGACAACCGCCCCGCGGAAGGCCATGTCCCCCGCTGACTCCACGAGGTCCGTGCGCCGAAAACCGAGGCCGGCCAGGCGGCCGGCAAGCTCGCGGGTGTCGACCTCGTCTCCGACCGCCAGCGTCAGCACGCGGCTCGCCACTTCGACTGGCTTCGGGATCGGAGCCAGCAGCGCGCGCGCCGGCGCCACCAGCAGTCGGACTGAGCTCTCCGCGACCCGAACCAGGAGGTTGGCCAGCTCGAGACGCACGGCAAACGGTGGCTCGGAACCCAGGTAGGGCGAAGCAGTCTCCGCCGGGATCAGGCCGACCTCGAGGTCGGGAGCGAGAAGGCGCAGGCCCTCTACCAGCTCCGCCGCCTCGCCCACCCGAGGCACGACCGCCAGCGTGCAGTGCGTTGGCCACTCCTCACGCGAGAGGGCGGCCAGCGGCAGGGCACGCGCGCCGGGCACGACGCCGCCGATCGCCAACCGCCGACCGCCGCCCCGGACGACGGCGGCCAGGTCACTGAGATCAGGAAGAGGTAAGGTCACGAGTCGTCTGCCGCGGTGGCGCCGTATGGCTGCTGATTGGGCTTCCAGGCCGGCTCACACCAGCTTCAGGATATGCCCGAGCTTCTGCTTCTTGGTCTCGAGGTAGGACCGTGTATGGTCGGTCGGCGGCACCTCGAGGGGCACGCGCTCAGCGATCTCGAGACCAAAGCCTGCCAGCGCCGCGTACTTCTTCGGGTTGTTGGTCATCAGCCGCATCCGCCGTACCCCGAGGTCGAGAAGGATCTGCGCACCGGTCCCGTAGTCACGCGGGTCGGGCGGGAAGCCCAGGTGGACGTTCGCCTCGACAGTGTCCTCGCCGGCATCCTGCAGCTCGTACGCGCGCAGCTTGTTGAAGAGGCCGATCCCGCGTCCCTCCTGCAGCAGGTAGAGCAGCACCCCGCAACCCTCGGCGCCGATGCGGCGCAGGGCTTCCTCGAGCTGGACCCCACAGTCGCAGCGGCTGGAGGCGAAGACGTCCCCGGTCAGGCACTGCGAGTGCACGCGCACCAGCACGGGCTGCTCCGGATCGATCTCGCCCATGACGAGCGCCACGTGCTCCTCGCCGGTCACGCGGTTGCGATACGCGTGAATGCGGAAGTCACCGTGGGCCGTCGGCAGGCTCGGCCCCGCGACTTGCTCGACCAGCTTCTCGGAGCGCAACCTGTGGGCAATCAGGTCGGCCACGGTGAGCATGGCGAGGCCGTGCTCACGGGCAAACTCGACGAGACGGGGCAGGCGCGCCATCTGCCCGTCATCGTCCATCACCTCGCACAGGACCCCGGCCGGAGTCAGGCCGGCGAGACGGGCGAGGTCGACGGCGGCCTCGGTGTGACCGGCCCGCTTGAGCACGCCCCCGTTGCGGGCGCGCAGCGGGAACATGTGGCCCGGCCGCAACAGATCGTCCGGAGCCGTCTCCGGGTCGATCAGCGCCCTCACCGTGGCCGCACGATCGTGTGCGGAGATGCCGGTCGTCGTCCCTCGGCGTGCCTCCACCGAGACGCAGAACGCGGTCTCGTGCGCCGAGGTGTTGCGGTTGCTCTCGACCATCAGCGGCAGGTCGAGCCGCTCGCAGCGATCCCGCGTCAGCGCCACACAGATCAGGCCGCGGGCGTTGCGGGCCATGAAGTTGACGGCCTCCGGGGTAACCCGGTCGGCAGCAAGAATGAGGTCGCCCTCGTTCTCCCGGTCCTCGTCATCGACAACCACAACCATCTCGCCGCGCGCGAGGCGCTGGACGGCCTCCTCGACGGTCAGGAACTCCTGCTCGCGCGCGTGGGTCGCCTCGTCCACGACCCCCCCTACTGGCCCTTCTCCGAGATGACGATGGGAAGGTCAGTGGTCCGAGACACGCCGCTGGTCGGGTCCGCAACCGTCACCTTGAGCGTGAAGTGGCCGGGCATGGTGAGGAACGAGAGGGGCAGGCCTGAGCCCATCATGAACACGTTGGGGGAGACCGAGGACAGCTTCACCTCGCGCGGCGGCCGCTTCGGCGAAACCGGGCTGTTGCCGACGTACAGCCGGGCGCTGACATCCGCGGTCGGCTGGTCTCCTCCGCCGGCAGGACGGATCACGAGACAGAAGTAGTTGATGGTCTCATCGGAGGTGTAGTTCCCTTCGGGGCGCGCCACCAGGTGGTGGCCGCCATAGACGAAGGGATCCCCCGCATCGTAGGCACTCAGGTCAAGGACCTCGGCGCCCGCGGCCAGAGGCGTGATGTAGGTGGCGCCCGGCGCGACGCTCTCGAGATCGATATCAAGGCCGCGGACGGCTATCGGAGCGCCCTGGGCGGCAAGCGCCAGCTGCAGCTTCGAGGCACCGGCCGGCACCGGCATTGAAAGTTCGTACAGATGCCCCTGCTTGACGGCGAGCCCGGTCACCGGCCGCTGGAATGTTCCCACCACGGTGCCGTCCGGCTTCATCAGGCGGCCCACCATCAGATCGGCGGTCGGGGCACTGCCGGGAAGAACCACCGCGATCCAGGCCGGCAAGATACTCTCGGTGCTCACACCCTGGCTGACCTCGGCCATTGAGCCGGCGGGCCATGGCGCCGGCTCCGTCGACAGCCAGGTCAGCTGGGCGGCCGTCGCCGCCACCGTTCCCGGCAGCAGCGGGTAGGTCGGGAGCTCGGTCATCTCAGGGTGAAGGAGATCCTTGGCCGGCATCGCCTCGAGGGCGGCGACCGCCCACTTGGCATCGCGGATGCTGCGCTGCAGCTTGAAGTGCCCCTCGCCGTTGTCATCGAAGAACGCGAACATCACTGACTGCAAGCGCTCCGGCACGCCGACGCTGGCCGGAATCTGCGAGCTCGGGTACAGCCAGACATCCGCCTTGCCCTTCTGACGGTCGAACGAGATTCCGAACATCGTGGTTTGCGCTTCGGTCGAGTGGAGACTCTGCGCTTGGAAGTGACTGTCCTGTCGGCGCCGCCCGTAGAGGCTGACGAGGAAGTCCTCAAGCCTCTCCTCACCCTGTTGCACAGGCTGCCCGAGCAGCACCAGGGTCTTGCCGCGATCGGTCAAGGCGCCGCGTGTCTCGCCCTCGCCGAACATCCTGTCGGCCGCCGCGACGCGGGCGTCAAAGGCAACCTGGAACTCGTTGACGCGGGTATTGAGGTCGGGGTCGCGCTTGGCCCAGAACAGGTCGATGAAGCTCTGTGCCGCGGCATCGGTGTTGATCGCCTTGTAGGCGGCCCGCTCCTGCTGGGTCAGGAGGAACCCGGCGGGACCGTCCGGCCACGACGCGTACTTCTGCGACAGCTGGGCCCACGCAGGCGCCGTCATCAAGATCACGGAAACGAACGCGATAAGAGCCTTTTTCATGGCGTACCCCCAAGCGCGGCCTTCCCGCCGCGCGCGCATGTTAGCGGCATTGCCTTCGCGCCGCAAGTCAGGGCCGGACCAATGGGCACCATGGAACCGGCTTCCGATGGTTTTACGGAGACGCAACCGTCACGGTTTCGGCAGCAAAGCAATACGCGGCGCGAATCACTCCCGTACAATACCGAGATGCGGGAGGTGATCTACCTCGATGCCAACGCTTCGACGCCGTGCGACCCCCAGGTGGTCGAGGCGATGATGCCGTTCTTCGGCGAGCGTTTCGCCAACCCCTCCAGCCGCTCGCACGGCCCGGGACGAGAGGCGTACCTGGCGCTCGAGGCGGCGCGCCGCACCGTCGCGCGGCACCTGGGCGTGACGTCGATGACCGAGATTGTCTTCACCTCGGGCGCCACCGAGGCGAACAACCTGGCCATCCGCGCAATCGCGGCCGCGCGCGCCGGCCACAGCCGCCACCTCGTCGGTCAGCGAACCGAGCACCCGTCCGTGCTTCAGCCGCTGGCGGCTCTCGAGCGCGAAGGTTGGGCGGTCACCCTCCTCGGCGTCGATGGCGGCGGACGCATCCGGCTCGATGAGCTCGAGCACGCTCTGCGCCCGGACACCGCTCTCGTCAGCCTGATGCTGGCCAACAACGAGACCGGCGTGCTGCAGCCGGTGGCCGAGGCGGCGGCAGCGGCACACGCCCGCGGCGCCCTCGTCCACTGCGACGCCGCGCAGGGACCGGGCAAGCTGAGGGTGAACGTTGGCGAGCTCGGGGCCGACCTGGTGTCGGTCTCGGCGCACAAGGTGTATGGCCCCAAGGGTGTCGGCGCCCTCTATCAACGGCGGCAACACCCGCCCCTGCGGCTGGAGCCGATGCTCGCCGGCGGCAACCAGGAGCGCGGCTTGCGCTCCGGTACGCCCAACCTCCCAGGCGCTGTGGGCCTGGCCGCGGCCCTCGAGCTGGCCGCCGAGCGTGTCGCCGGTGACGGTCCCCGCCTCGCCTCCCTGCGCAATCGTCTCGAAAACACAGTCATGGCCGGTCTCGACGGTGTGCGGCGCAACGGCGATCCCCGCCACCGCCTCCCCAACACCACGAACCTTGCGTTCGCCGGCGTCGACGGCAGTGCGCTGCTGGCGTCGCTTCCCGATCTGGCAGTCAGTACCGGCTCGGCGTGCGCCTCCGCCGCCCCCGAACCTTCCCCGGTGCTGAGAGCGATGGGTGTTCCCGCGGACCTCGCCGCCGCTTCCCTGCGCTTCAGCGTCATGCGACACACCACAGAGGAAGAGATCGCACGCGCCGCCGCACGCGTCATCGAGGAGGTTCGGAGACTCCGGAGGTAGGCTACACCTTTTCCAGCTTCGCGATCGTCGGCACCAGCGTCTTGCGACCGGCGCGATCGAAGTAGATCACCAGCTTGAGCTGGGGTCCGCGACCCTGGCAGGAGAGGATAACGCCGCTGCCGAAGCGACGGTGGCTGACGCGATCACCGGGACGCCAGCCGTTGCCGGCGGCGTCCATGACGGTGGCGCGCACGGCTCGACCGCGACGCGGCGCAGCGGCCGGCGCCGCCCGCCCCGGCACTTTCGAGCCACCCGACGTCATCGCGGGACTGACGGGGCGGAAAGCCGCCTCCGACCGCCCCAGCGATACGGGAACGTCCGAGACGTCGAGGAAAGTACCGACCGGCAGCTCGGCGAGGAAGCGGGACGGGCTCGTTCCCTGGCGCTGGCCGAACAGGAACCGGCTGCGAGCCGCGGACAGCGCCAGCCAGCGCCGCGCCCGGGTCATCCCGACATAGGCGAGGCGGCGCTCCTCCTCGAGACCTTCCGGGTCGTCCCGGCTCGAGCCGTGGGGCAGCAACCCATCCTCGACTCCGACCAAGAACACGGCGTCAAACTCCAGGCCCTTGGCGGCGTGGAGGGTCATCAAGCTGACAGTATCGGCGGCCGAGACCTCATCCCCCTCCTCGAGGAGCGCGATCGAATCCAGGAGCTCCTCCAGCGTCTGGCCCTGGACATCCGCCTCCGCAACGGCAGCTGCGAGCTGCTCGAGGTTCTCCCGCCGGGCGAGCTTGGCGGGATCGTCGCCGTCGTAGAGCGACAGCAGCCCCGACTCCTCGAGCAGCCAGCCGACGAGATCACCCGGAGCCAGCTCGATCCGCAATCGCCGGCCCTCGTCGAGCAACGCGAAGAAGCTCTCGAGGGCCTGCCGCGCACGCGGCATGAGGCTCTCCGGCAGCTCGGCGGCCGCCACCGGCAGCGGCTGCGCCGTCGCCGCCGCATGTCGCTCGAGCGTGTCCATGGTCGCCGCGCCGATGCCGCGAGCTGGAACGTTGGCGACGCGGCGAAAGGCGAGGATGTCGGCGGGGTTGGCAAGCAGACGCAGGTAGGCGACCGCATCACGGACCTCCGCCCGCTGCCAGAAGCGAAGCCCGCCGACGACCCTATAGGCGACCTGACGGCGGGTGAGCTCCTCCTCGAATGGCCGCGTCTGGGCGTTGGTTCGCATCAGCACGGCCATCGAGCCGAGGGCGATCGGGTCCTCGAGCTCCTGGATGCGATCGACGACCCACCGCGCCTCGGCGCGCTCGTCCTCGCCCACGTAAAGCCGGACCGGATCACCGCCCGAGCGGCTCGTGTACAACGTCTTGCCGCGCCTGAAGGTATTCTGCCGGATGAGCTCGCCGGCGGCATCGAGGATCGGCTGAGTGGAACGGTAGTTCTCCTCGAGCGCCACCACCCGGGCGCCGGGGAAGTGCCTCTCGAAGGTGAGGATATTGTCGATCTCGGCGCCGCGCCAGCGGTAGATCGACTGGTCCTCGTCACCGACCGCCGTGATGTTGCGGTCGCCGCCGACGACAGCCTTCAGAAGCTGCATCTGCAGCTTGTTGGTGTCCTGGAACTCGTCCACCAGCAGCCACGTCGCGCGCCGCGCCACCGCGGTCCGGACGGCCTCGTGCTGACGGAAAACCCCGACGGCGAGGGCCAGCATGTCGTCGAAGTCGACCGCCCCAACCCGGCGCTTGGCCTCACCGTAGGCTCTCCAGACCGCTGCCAGCATCTCTCGTCCCGGGTCCCCTCCAGACTCGAGAGAGGACGGGCGAAGGCCGCCGTTGACGGCGGCCGAGATCCGCGCCAGCAGAGCCTGCGGCGGGTTGGCCTTGGCGTCCACCTGCAGCTCACCCATGACCTGCTTGACGAGGGCGCGCTGATCGTCGGTGTCGAGGATCGAGAAGCGCGGCGGTAGCCCAGCCGTGTCAGGGTACCGCCTCAAGACCTCCAGCGCCCAACGATGGAAGGTGCCGAGGAAGATTCCTGCGGCGGCCCCGGCGCCTCCGAGCAGGCGCTCGACCCGCTCTCGCATCTCGCGCGCGGCCTTGTTGGTGAAGGTAACCGCTGTTATCTCGCCCGCCTGCGCCATCCCCTCGGCGAGCAGATGCGCGATGCGGTAGGTGAGCACCCGCGTCTTGCCCGAGCCGGCACCGGCGAGGACCAGCAGCGGGCCGCCGCCGTGGGTCACCGCCTCACGCTGGGCTTCGTTGAGCTCCTGAGCCTCCATTACACCCTTCCGCTCATCTCGGATCGCACCCACCCTGCCGGGACGTCGGCAGGCATGCCTTTCTCACGCCACCGATCACTTCGCTGCGAACGGGAGGCCCGCCCGTCTCCCACGCGCAGCAGCGGCGGCCGTGGCAGATCGCGGGAACACGATGCCGGGCACGGGTGCAGGTCAACGATCTTCGATCTCCCACTCGGCCAACAGGCGGGCGCGGGCGGCGAGGGCCTGGCGTCGTGTGAGGATCCCCGCAAACTGCTTCCCCGGCAGGTCCTCCACCACCGGCAGCTCCTCGAGCTCCTCGGCCGCGAACAGCTGCAGAGCGTGCTCGAGGCTGTCCGACAGGGTTAGCACGGCGACGTCCTCGGAAGCGACATCGGCGGCGACCACGAGGTCTGCCAGCTCCACCGCATCGAGATGTCCTCGAAGCTCCCGGAAGGTCAGCGCGCCCAGAAGCCCGCCGCTTTCGCCGACCACCGGGAACACCAGCTGGTCGGAGGTGGCGATCACACGCAGGATCTCGCGGTACGGCGCGGCGGCTGCCAACGTCACCGCTTGCGGGCGCATGAGCGTGGCCACTTTGACGCCGGCCAGCAGCCTCGTCTCCGGGTGCTCGCCCGCCGGACCTCCCATCTCCTCGAGCTTGCCGTGGTACATGCCGCGCCGGAGCAGAATGCGCGACACCGGGATTGCGACCGCGCACGATGTCATGATCGGCAAGATGACCTGGTACGAGCCCGTCAGCTCGAACAGGAGCAGGATCGCTGTCACCGGACAACGGAGGGTCGCCGTCAGCAGCGCCCCCATCCCGACCATCGCGTAGGCGCCGGACGACAGGCCGTGGTTGGGCAGCAGGTAGTCGAGGCCCGCACCGTAGGCTCCTCCGAGCATGGCGCCGACGAATAGCAGCGGCGCAAAGTCGCCGCCCCAACCTCCGGAGCCGAGGGTGATGCTGGTTGCCAGCACCTTCCCGAACACCAGCGCCACGAGCACGATCAGCACCATGTCGCCGCGAAGGGCGACCTCCATGTGCTCGTAGCCATTCCCCATCACCTGCGGCAGCACCAGAGCCACCGCTCCGACGGCCAGCCCGCCGATCGCCGGGCGCAGGACCGGTGGCAGGCTGGAGTTCGCGAACATGGTGTGAAGGGCCCTCTCGGTGCGGGCGAACAGCGGTCCGACGAGGCCGGCCGCCAAGCCGAGACCAACGTAGAGGACGATCTCCAGCCAGCCTCCGATATGGTACGGGGGAACCCGGAAGTGGCTCGCCCCCACCCCCTCGAGCGCCCGGCACACGACGGTACCCGCCACCGACGCCAGCACCACCGGCGACATCGTCCCTGCCGTGTAGTCCCCGAGAATCAGCTCGAGCGCGAAGAAGACACCGGCCAGGGGAGCATTGAACGCGGCCGCGATCGCGGCGCCGGTGCCACAGCCAATCAGGATCTGCCGCCGTCGCGCCGACAGCCCGAGCCAGCGGCCGAGACGACCACCGATGATGCCGCCCATGGCCACAACCGGCGCCTCTCTTCCGGCGGAGCCGCCGCTGCCAATCACCAGCGCCGCGGCGACGAAGGTCATCGGGAGGTAGCGGAGCGGGATCGAGCCCGGCCTGATCCGCGCATCCAGCATCATCGTCGGCACGCCCGGGTTGGAGGGGGTCCTCGCGATTCGCAGGGTCAGGAAGCCCATCAGCAGGGCGCCGACAGCGGGGAAGAGCGCGATCCACAGCCGCCCCGGCACCCATGAGGCTCCCAGCTGGTGCTGGACCCAGGCCAGCGCTCTCTCGTCTCCGAGAGTATGCACCAGGTTGATGGCGTGCCAGAACAGGACCGACAGCAGCCCGGAGATCGAGCCCACCAGGACCGCCAGGATGTGAATCCCGGTGCTCCCCGGCAGCAGCACCCGGTATAGGCGGTCCTTCAGCGCCCCGAGGTGGGCGCCGCGTGACGGCTCTACGGCACTCATTCCACGGTCACGCTCTTGGCCAGGTTCCGGGGTTGATCGACGTCCAGGCCGAGCTCGACCGCGACGTGGTACGCCAGCAGCTGCAACGGCACCACGGCGACCACGGGCTGCAACAGTTGCTGCACCGCCGGCACCGGCAGGACCAGGTCCACGAACCGCGCGACCTCCTCGGCATCCGGCTCCGCGACCGCGATCAGCGAAGCACCGCGCGAACGGACCTCCATCAGGTTGCCGAGCAGCTTGTCGCGAGTTGCGGTCCGGGTGGCCACCGCCACCACCGGAAAGCCCTCCTGGACGAGCGCAATCGGACCATGCTTCATCTCGCCGGCCGGATACCCCTCCGCGTGCAGGTAGGAGATCTCCTTGAGCTTGAGGGCGCCCTCGAGGGCGATCGGGTATAGCATGCCTCGGCCCAGATACAGCGAGTCCTCGTGTTCGCCTACCAGCTCGACACCGCGGCGGAACACCGCGTCCGGCGTCGCCAGCGTTTGCTCGACCGCGAGCGGCAGCCGCTGCAGCGCGGTCACCAGCTCGCGATCCTCGTCCGAGGCAAGGCCGCGGGTGCGGCGTAGCGCCAGCGCAACCAGCAGCAGGGCCACCAGCTGAGTCGTGAACGCCTTGGTCGACGCCACACCGATCTCCGGCCCGGCCTGGGTCAGCAGCCGCGCCTCCGCCAGTCGCCAGGCCGAGGAACCGCGGACGTTGCAGATCGTTCCCAGCGGCGCGCCGGCATCACGGGCCAGCTCCATCGCGGCCAGAGTGTCCGCGGTCTCTCCGGATTGACTGACCCCGACAACCAGGGTCTGGGCTCCGACCAGGGGGGACCGGTACCGGTACTCCGAAGCGTAGTCCACCTCCACCGGCAGCGCCGCCAGTCGTTCGATCAGGAACTTGCCCACCAGGCAGGCGTGCCAGGAGGTTCCGCACGCCACCAGCTGCACCTTTTGCACCGCCTCGAGGCGCCGCGGATCGAATCCGAGGCCGTCCAGGTTGACACCCTGGCGCTCGGCATCGAGGTAGGCGACGACCGTGTTGCGCAGCGCATCCGGCTGCTCGCAGATCTCCTTGAGCATGAAGTGGCGGTAGCCACCCTTTTCCGCCCTGCCCGGGTCCCAGTCGAGCTCCTCGACCGGTCGTTCGACCACCCGGCCGTCGGCAGCGACAATCGTGACTCCGTCCCGTGAGATCCGGGCGACGTCCCCGTTCTCGAGGAAGACTACCCGCCGGGTTCGCTGCACGAGCGCGGTGACATCGGAGGCCACCAGGTTCTCGTCGGCACCCAGACCGATCACCAGCGGCGGGCCGTTGCGGAACGCCACCAGCGTGCCGGGATCGTCCCGGCACAGGGCCACCACCGCATACTGTCCTTCCAGGCGCGGCAACACGGCGAGCACCCGTTCCAGGAGCGGCCCCTTCCGGGCGCCGATCAGCTGCGCGATGAGCTCGGTATCGGTGTCGGAGGCGAGGGCGACCCCGGCCGCCAGGAGCTCGTGGCGAAGGTTGGCGTAGTTCTCCAGAATGCCGTTGTGCACGACCGCAACACGGCCGGCGCTGTCGGTCTGTGGGTGCGCGTTGGCCTCGGTGGGGGCGCCGTGCGTCGCCCAACGGGTATGGCCGATCCCGAGAGTGCCGCGGAGTGGGCTTCCATACGCCCGCTCCTCGAGGTTGCCCAGCTTCCCTGCGGCGCGCAGGATCTGGATCTCGTCGTCACCGGCCACCGCCACTCCTGCAGAGTCGTAGCCGCGGTACTCGAGCCGGCGCAGGCCGTCGAGAAGCACCGGTACCGTCTCGTGAGATCCCGCATACCCGATGATGCCGCACATAACTCCCCCATGTTGGTGCCGCGCGCGGTTCGGCGGGCGCCATTGTAGCCCGTCGTCAGCTCGGCAGAGAGCGGATTGCAGGTTCCCGGACCGGTGCCGCCGGCGCCGCGGCCGTCAGTCGCGCCGGCGCAGGATACCCTTGCCTTCAGGAAACTTCCACCAGCCGTCGACGCTTCTTCTCGAGGCCGGCCAGGAGAGCGTCGTACGAGTCCGAGAACGCCAGCACTCCATCGTCCTGCAGCTTGGCAGTGACCGCGTCGAAATCGACGCCGAGGGCCTCCACCTGCGCGAGGCTTCGTTCCGCGTCGACGAGGTCGCCGTCGACCGTGCGTTGCGGGCGGCCGTGGTCGCGGAACGCCTCCAGGGTCGCCAGCGGCATGGTGTTCACGGTCTCCGGACCGATCAGCTCCTCGACGTACTTCACATCCGAGTAGGCCGGGTTCTTGGTGCTCGTGGAGGCCCACAGCGGCCGCTGCACGCGCGCTCCACGCGCCGCCAAAGGCGCGAAGGCATCGCCGTGGAAGAGCTTCGTGAAACGGCGGTAGACGAGCTTGCTGTTGGCCGTCGCAGCTGTCCCACGCAACGCAAGGGCCGGACCACCGAGACCTTCCAACACGCGGTCGACTGCGGTGTCGACCCTGCTCACGAAGAACGACGCCACCGATGCCACCCTCGCCGGCTGTGGACAGCGCGCCAGGCCCTTGATGTAGGCCACCGCCACGCTCTCGTAGTCCTGCATGGAGAACATCAGCGTCGCGTTGACATTGATGCCGAGACCGATCAGCGTCTCGATGGCTGGAATGCCGGCAGCGGTCGCCGGCACCTTGATCATCAGGTTGGGCCGATCCACCCAGCTCCACAGGCGGCGCGCGGCCTCCACCGTGCCGTCGGCGTCGTGCGCGAGGTGGGGCGAGACCTCGAGGCTGACAAAGCCGTCGGCGCCGTCCGACTCGTCGTACACCCCGCGCAGGACGTCGGCCGCTGAGCGGATGTCCTCGACCGCGAGCTCCTCGTACAGCGCCTCGGTGGCGAGCCCCGGCTTGTCGCCGAGCGCCGCGCGGATGGCGCTGTCATAGGCAGTCCCGGCACCGATCGCCTTGTCAAAGATCGACGGGTTCGACGTCACTCCACGGACGCCATCTTCCTTCACCAGGCGGGCAAGCCCGCCCTCCTCGAGTAGCCGGCGCTCGATGAAATCGAGCCACACGGACTGCCCTTCCTCCTCGTGCAACCGCACTAGCGGGTTCATGTCGCCTCCTTGCGTACCGTCGATCCCCCCATCACCAGCTCCCCGGCACTCGCAAGCCCGGGCTCGGGCTCACGACCGGAAACCTCCACCTCACGCCTCCTCTTCAATGAGCCCGCGCGCCTTCTCGACCACGTTCTCTGTGGTGAACCCGAACCGCTTCAGCAGCTCGGGAGCCGGAGCCGAGGCCCCGAAGTGGTCGAGTCCGATCACCGCCCCGTGATCGCCGACGTAGTCACGCCAGCCTCGGGTCACCCCGGCTTCGATCGCCAGCCGCCGGACTCCAGTCCCCAGCACTGCGGCCCGGTAGCTGTCGTCCTGGAGGTCGAACAGCTCCCACGAGGGCATCGACACGACTCGCGTCGGAATGCCGGCGGCCTCCAGCTCCTGCCGTGCCGCCGTCGCCAGCTGCACCTCGGAGCCGGTGGCGAGCAGCACCAGACGCGGCTGCCCGCCGGAGGCCTCGGCGAGCGTGTAGGCGCCTCTCGCCACGCCGTCTTCGGCGAGCTCGGCCGTTCCCGAGAGGACCGGCAGCCCCTGGCGGCTGAGAATGAGCGCTACCGGTCCCTGCCAGTGCTCGATCGCGACCCGCCACGCGGCCACGGTCTCGTTCCCATCCGCAGGCCGGATCACCGTCAGCCCGGGAATCGCACGCAGCGCGGCTACGTGCTCCACCGGCTGGTGGGTGGGGCCGTCCTCTCCGACACCGATCGAGTCGTGGGTGAAGATGTAGATGACCGGCAGCTCCATCAGGCAGGCGAGGCGGATCGCCGGCCGCACGTAGTCGGAGAAGACGAGGAACGTCGCACCGTAAGGACGGATGCCGCCATGCAGGGTCATCCCGTTCATCATGGCGCCCATGGCATGCTCACGGATTCCGAAGTGCAGGTTGCGCTCGCCCCACGCGCCGGCGTCAACGTCGCCCGACATGCCGAGGTGGGTCTTGCAGGACGGAGCGAGGTCGGCCGAGCCGCCGGCCAGCTCCGGCAGCCGTTCCGCGATCGCGCTCAGAGCCTTGCCCGATGCCGCCCGCGTCGCCGCCTTCTCCCCAGCCCCGTAGACGGGCAGGGTACCGGCCCAGCCCTCGGCCAGGCCGCACTCGAGGCGACGTCGCCACTCGGAGGCGAGCTCAGGGTGCTCGCGCTCCCACGCCGCGACCTTCTCACGCCATGCAGACTCCAGCTCCGCGCCAGCTGCGAGTGCCCGGCGTCCCCTCGCCAGCGCCTCCTCGGGCACGAAGAACGGCTCCTGCGACGGCCACCCATAGGCGCGCTTGGCGGCTGCGATCTCCTCCTCGCCGAGCGGCGAGCCGTGCGCCCCCGCGGTGTCCTGCGCGTGCGGCGCGCCGAAAGCGATGTGGCTGCGCACCGCGATCAGCGACGGCCGTGCTCTCTCGGCACGTGCCGCCTCCATGGCGCCGGCGAGAAGCGCCAGATCGTTGACGTCGCCGACCCGCTGCACGTGCCAGCCGAGCGCTGCGAAGCGAGCCTCGACGTCCTCAGTGAAAGCCAGGCTCGTTGACCCCTCGATCGTGATTCGATTGTCGTCCCAGATCCACACCAGCTTGCCGAGACCGAGGTGACCCGCGAGCGAAGCCGCCTCGTTGGACAGTCCCTCCATCAGGTCGCCGTCCGAGCACAGCACCCAGGTCATGTGATCGACGATCTCGTGCCCGGGTCGGTTGAAGCAGGCCGCCAGGTGCGCCTCCGCAAGCGCCATCCCCACGGAACAAGCACAACCCTGGCCGAGCGGACCGGCCGTGGTCTCGACGCCGGGCGTCAGCCTCACCTCGGGATGGCCCGGCGTCCGCGAGCCCCACTGGCGGAACTGCCGCAGCTCGTCGAGGCCGAGGTCGTAGCCGGACAGGTACAGTGCCGAGTACAGCAGCATCGATGCGTGCCCGCAGGAAAGCACGAAGCGGTCGCGGTCAGGCCACTGTGGATCGGCCGGGTTATGGCGCAGGAACCGCGAGTACAGCAGCCAGGCCACCGGCGCCAGCGCCATCGGCGTCCCGGGATGCCCCGAATCGGCGCGCTGCACCGCGTCCATCGAGAGCGTGCGGATGGTGTTGATGGCCAGCGAGTCGATATCGTCGAAGCTCGGAATCACGGCAACCTCCGTGAGGACGCTCACCCGAAGCGCGGCAAGCCTACCATGGACAAGGCACACACCCGGCTCAGGATTCCAACCGACTTGCCGTGGCGGCTTACGGGCTCCCCCGGGCTGTGATATGTATGGTACAACGACACCTTGACCGGGGAGATTACTCATGAGACCTACACTCAAAGCGTGGACCTTGGCCCTTGCGTTAGCGGGAGTCGCCAGTGCCGGTGTCTCGAGCTTCGAGAAGAACCTCCAGCCGGACCCTGCGCGGGGCATGCAGGACGCGGTGATCCTGCTCGACAAGGGCACGATCGACGATACCTTCACCGACCGTCTGTCGCGGGTGACCTATTTCCGCAGAATGAAGATCTTCACTCACAAGGGAATCGATCACTGGGGAACGGTCAAGCTGTCGTTCGATCCGCAGGATGAGAACATCGGCGATGTCCGGGCCACGGTCTGGAACCCCGACGGCTCCGTCCACGAGCTCGAGGACAAGGACATCCACTCCAAGAAGGTCTCGAAGGAGTGGGGGTCCAAGCTGACCGAGGTCAGCTTCGCTCTTCCCGGGCTGACGGAAGGCTCGATCGTCGAGTACTCCTACTACCGCAGCTACAAGTGGCCGCAGAGGTTTTACATCTGGCACAGCCAGCACCCGGTCTACTGCCTGAGATCGGAGGTCACCTTCATCCCCTGGCCGGGGAACCGGTGGGGGTTCATGGGGGCGAACCTGCACGCGAAGCCCCAGGTCGAGCGCGGCCGGCATGCCGGAAAGGACACCGGCTCGGCGACGATGACGGACATCCCGGCCCTGCCCGAGGAGGAGTACTCGGCGGCCTACGGGAGCCGCGCCGAGTACGTCGGCTTCTACTACAGCGACAGCAACATCAAGTACGATGACTTCTGGCTCGACTACGGCAAGGTCTACTACCGGAGCAGGTTGCGCTCCGCCATGAAGCGCTGCTCGGCCACCAAGCGGATCGCGGCCAAGAAGCTCGCCGGTCTGTCGCCGGACGCGGCCATCGTCGCCGCCCACAACTACGTGATCACGCACTACACTCCTCTCAACGCGTTGTCGAAGGCGGATCTCGCCAAGGTTGACAAGCACTACCTCGAGAAGCTCGTGAAGGCTGATCGTCCGGAGGAAATGGCGAAGCTGCCCTACCTCATGGACTGGCAGATGAACTGCCTGCTCGCCTCGCTCATCCACGCGGCGGCGGAGAACGCTGAGGTCCGATACGTCTACTACTGCCCGTGGAACCGCCGCCTCTTCGTCAAACCGCTTCACACCCTTGCACAGTTCGACGGCAGCATGTTGCAGGTGACCCTGAACGGGAAAGTCCACTGGCTCGCCCCGGCCACCAAGCTCCTCCCCGCTGACGAGATGCCGTATGGCGCACGGGGTGTGCCCCTGCTCGTGCTGGGAAACGACGGCGCCCGCTTCGAGCAGCTCCAGCCGCGCCCCTCCTCGGAGGTTGTCACCGACATTCAGTCGGACATCACCCTCGGAGAGGAGCAGATCCGGATCAAGCGCACGACCACCTACAACCCCTACGACAGCTTCGCCCTGCGCAAGAAGCTCGAGTACTACACCGAGGCTGAGATCGCCGACGTACTCAAGGAGCGGCTGAAGAACAGCTTCGGCGACGACGCAGAGCTCGTGTCACAGCGCGCTCACAACCTCAGCGATCCGGCGAAGCCCCTTGTTGTCGAGGAGGAGTTCACGCTCCCCTTCGACCTCGATGACGCGGCTGACACCATCCTCTTCAGGCTGGTCGGGTTAACCTCCCAGACGACGAACCCCTTTAACGCAGACAAGAGGTACGCCAACATCCTCTTTCCCTACTGCTACCAGGAGCGACAGAACGCCGTCTTCCACCTCCCCGAGAACCTCGTCCTAGGCTCGCTGCCCGCGTCCGAGAACGCCCACGCTCTCGCTTTGACCTACCGTGCCAAGGCTGCGAAGGTCGATGACCACACCTTCAGCTTCACGACGTTTGAGGAGCTGCGGCACAGCATGTATCCCCCTACCGCCCATGCCGAGCTCAAGCGAGTCTACGATCGGATCATCGCCCTCTCGAGCCCGACGGTGGTGCTGAAGGAGGTCGACTGATGCGCTGCCGGCCGCTGGCCGTTCTGGCGGCGTTCCTCCTCGGACCCGGTTCGGTCCTGGCCGGGGTCTCGGCACCCGACTGGGTGGCGCAGCAGGCACAGGTGAAGCCCTTGGCGGAGAGCGTCGACGCTCCCGCCAGCCTGCTGTACGGCCACATCGACGTATCGCGTGACGGCGGTCAGATCGTCCTCCGCCAGCGCCTGGTGTACCGCATCCTGAGCACCGACGGGCTTTCCTGGAGCCGGCTACTCATCCTGTACGACGGCCGCTCATCGGTGGAGCACGTCCGGGGATGGCGGCTCGACGGCGACGGCAACCCCCTGGAGGAGCTCGAGCGGGATCACATCAAGCGGGTGGCTGCCAACGTCCACTTCGCTGATGACAGCCGGCAGCTCCTCGCGACGTTCAAGAACGTCGAGAAGGGTGACATCGTTGCGTTCGAGTACGAGGCCCGGCGGTCGGAGTTCTTCGACGACATCTACCTGCCTCTCGGCAGGTCGATCGAGGTGGTCTACGAAGAGGTGTCGGTGCCTGATGATGCAAGAGTTGCGGTGCTCAACGATCCGCAGGGTCTGGTGAAGCGACAGGGAAACACGTTTCTGCTCGGGCACCTGCCCGTGTACCGCCCCGAGCCCAACATGCCGCCGGTCGCGGACCGTACGCCCACTCTCGCCCTCTCCTTCAGCCCCGCCCGCAGCTCGTGGAGCTCGTTCGGACGCCGGTACTGGCAGCGCACCAGTGACGCTCTGACAATGGATCCGGCGACTCTGGCCCGAGCCGATACGCTGGTCCCGTTCACGGCCGCGCTGCAGTACATCCGGGATGTGACCCGCTTCGTGGCCGCGGACATCGCCTACGTCGATATCGAGCTTGGCACTGGGGGCTACGTCCCTCGAGACTGCGGATTCGTCTTCGACCGTCGCTACGGCGACTGCAAGGACAAGGTGTTTCTCGCCGCCGCCCTGCTCCGGGCCCACGGCATCGCCGCGTACCCGGTCCTGGCCAAGCCGCGCGAGTTCGGGCGTGTGGTTCCGGAGTTCGTCGGGAACCAGTTCAATCACGTCGTGCTCGCGGTGCGACTCGAAGGCGGCACCCGTACGCTCGCCAACACCGAGATCGACCACAAGCCCTACTTGATCGCGGATGTGACCGACCGCATCACCCAGCCGCCGTTCTTGCCCACGAGCCTCGAGGGGACGCGCGGGCTTCTGGCGCTGGAGGACGGTGGCGAGCTCATCACCTTGCCGTCGTCCGCGACGTCGGAAAACGTCACCCGCTACGAGATCGAAGCAGCGCTGCGCGCAGACGGCTCGGCCGCCGCCGAGATCGTGGAGACCAGGACCGGACAATCTGCCTTCTCCGAGCTCTCCTTCCGCGAGCAACTGACGCATTCGGACGAGGCCGCGGAGTACAGGAACTGGATTCAACGGG
>Ga0307417_10000064_pt1 | contig 42100 bp, 41 predicted proteins | sample SalMarWE160210MG_2_FD_202514 | JGI IMG/M metagenome (GOLD analysis project Ga0307417, IMG submission 202514) | Salt marsh sediment microbial communities from the Plum Island Ecosystem LTER, Massachusetts, United States - WE1602-10 | ecosystem: Environmental > Aquatic > Marine > Intertidal zone... | reverse complement strand
CGTTGACGGCCGCGACTTCACCGACGAGCCCGACCTGCCCGAGGCGAGTGTTCTCGTGGGGGCAGGCGCAGCGGACCTCCTCGACATCGGGGTTGTCGACGGCCGCCGGGCGATCTGGCTCAACGGCACCCCCTACACCGTGCGAGGGATCATCACCTCTCTCGGTCGGAGAACGTCGATCATGTCCGGGCTGATCATCCACATGACCGTGCAGGAACAACGCGGCTACGACCAGGAAATCATCGTCGAAACCCTCCCAGGAGCAGCCCAACAAGTCGCCGAACAAGCACCCCTCGCGCTACGACCCGACAACCCGACGGCCGTACGAGCGATCGCACCCCCCGACCCGAAAACGTTCCGCCTCCAACTCGAAACCAGAGTACGAGACTCACTCCTCATCGTGTCCCTCGTCGCGACCGCAGTCGGGATCCTCGTCATCGCCAACACCATGTCCATGTCCGTCGCCGCCCGCCGCTCCGAAATCGGGATCCGCAAAGCACTCGGCGCGACAGGAGTCGACCTCTTCATCCAATTCGCCGCCGAAAGCACCATCATCGGACTCGTCGGAGGCGTCCTCGGCGGCAGCCTCGGAATCGTCGGAGCCATCGCCGCCGCGTGGAAACTCGGCTGGAACCCCGTCATCGACCCCCAAATCCTCCCCGTCGCCGCCGCAATCGGTGTCGCAACCGGACTCGTCTCAGGCCTCCTCCCAGCCATCCGCGCCGCCCGCACCGACCCACTCGACGCACTCAGATCAACCGGCTAAACCCGGATCGAACGCCGATCCAACAGCGATGAGCTAGCGAAAACATCACGCTCTACCCGGAGGTAGGCCACATCGACACAGCGGCCCATCTCCAGCATTTGCGACGCTGATGCCCATTCCATCCTGCACACAAAGGTCTCCGCTATCTGGGAATAGGGTTCGCTCCACGAGCCAGCAGCCCGTGGCACTGCTTGTACTTGAGCCCTGACCCGCACGAACACCGGTCGTTGCGACCGATCTTCGAATGGATGTCGCGACGCTGAACCATCCTCGATGCCTGGTCTAGCAGCGCCTCCCTTGCCTCAAGTTCGCCTTCCCATCGGCGCAGGCGCTTGTCCCGTTCGCGCTGCCTTGTCTCGGCTGTTTCCAGGTCGCGTTCCCGGACGGCGACCCGAGCCTCACGCCCCGCAAGCCGCTCAGCGGCCCGGATCACAGACAGGGCAGAGTTGTCGTCCACACCGTCGTCAACCAGAGCAGTCAACTCGACGCCGATCAAACCGGCGATCCCCTCGCCCATCGTCAAGCCGAGTACCTCGCAGTAGCGCCGCCATGCTGACCACACTGCATCCGACAGCGGAACCTTCACCATCTGGGGCCCATCGCCGTGGTCCAGTTCGGCGAACACCCGGCGATCTATCTTCCCAGCGTGCTCCGATCCAACACGATCTCCACACCTCCCTGGTCAACCAGTCGACCGACAGCAACTTGTTGCATGTGCGTGTGGTGTTGGAGGGGGTGCGACGCGAGTCGCGATCGCGACTTTGCCGGTGGTGTAGTACGGAGAAAGCGCTGGATCCATGGTGCTCCGTTCCGGTAGGGCTCTTGGTGGACATCCTGGATTGGGACCCTGTCATTCCGCTGTCAGTTCCGGCTGTTGTTGTCGTCCAGAGATTCCACTTCGGGCACCAACCGGGAGTTTCCGCAGCTCAGCTCGCTCGACAAACGGGTATAGGGGAATCAGAACGTGCACCTTCTCGAGTCCTTGAGAGGTGCCTTCGCATTGAGGGTTCTACGCTCGCCGGCTATCGCCGGATGGACCAAGTACCACAGACACGAGCGAGTTGGAGGGTTTGTGACAGGGTTTCGGACACTCTGGTGACAGGGTCCCAGCCGAAGATCGAAGGTGCCCCAATGCTCATCGGAGCCCGACGACCGTCCCGGAGACCGAAAGATGGCGCATGTTCGCAAGACGGCAGCCGGTACTTGGCAGGCTCGGTATCGAGCACCCGATGGCAGCGAGCGAGCACGCAACTTCACACGCAAGGTCGACGCCGACGCATTTCTCGCCACGATGGAAGCCGACAAGCTGCGTGGAGAATGGACCGATCCCCGACGCTCTCGAATCACGTTCGGAGAGTGGAGTGATCGGGTCCAGGCAAGCCGAGTCAACCTTGCCGCCTCCACCCGAGACAACGACCGATCGGTGATTCGCAGCCTCATCCTGCCCACCTTCCAGAACGCCCGCCTCTCGGCTATCGAGCCCGCCCACATCCGCGCTTGGGTTGGTGACCTCGTCGCCGCCGGCTACTCCCCCTCTACCGTCCGTCGCGCCTACACGCTGCTGCAACTCGCCCTCAACCTGGCCGTCGACGACGGACGGCTCGCCCGATCACCCTGCCGACGGATCGCTCTGCCCAAGATCGAGCAATCCGAGAAACGATTCCTCTCCATCGAAGAGGTCGAAGACCTCGCCGAAACCATCAGACCCCGCTACCGAGCATTCGTCCTTGCCGGCGCCTACACCGGCCTACGCCCAGGAGAACTCGCAGCCCTTCGAACCGACCGGCTCGATCTGCAACGCCGACAACTCCGCGTCGAAGGACCCATCAAGACCCCAGCCGCCCGCCGCACAGTTAGCTTCCCCCCATTCCTCGCAGAGGAACTGACTACACACCTCAACACCTACCCCGGTGACGATCGCCTCGTCTTCACCGCCCCCGAAGGCGGACCACTTCGCCTCCGCCTGTTCCGTCGACGCTTCTGGTACCCGGCCGTGCGCGCCTCAGTCGGTGAACCCATGCGCCCGCACGATCTGCGCCACACTCACGTCGCTCTCCTCATCGCAACAGGAGAAGACCCCTATGTCATCTCCCAACGACTCGGACACGCATCCATCCGCACCACCTACGACGTCTACGGACACCTCTTCGAAGGCCGAGACCGCCAAGCCGCCGACGCCCTCCAAGCGGCGCGAGCACAGGCGCTGGCGAAGTCCCTGGGAGCTCGAGGCAAGCGCGAGGGAGCGTCGCTCGAACTCTGACACCCGGCCCACCATGTGCTGGACTCATGGAGATCTACTTGACTCGGCGGCCCTCGGGTACTACTGGCAGTAACACTCAGAATCGATAGGTTATGCAGTAACAACTCTGGATTGATACTTCATTTACCCCCATATATGGTATAGAATGCAGCTATGGCTCAATCCACGACCCTCCTTCGTATCGCGAAACTCGCAGAGGAGCAGTGGGGCCTGGTCACCCGCGCCCAGGCTGAGAACGAAGGTGTGCCAAGGTCCACCTTCGAGCGTCTCATCACCGACGAGTCGATGCTCGAGCGAGTCGCCCGTGGCGTGTATCACCTTGTGGGCGCTCCCCTGCCCGATCATGTCGAGCTGCGCGCTGCCTGGCTCCAGCTCGCCCCCGACACTCCCGCCTGGGAACGAAGCCTCGATCAGGGGGTTGTTTCGCATCGTTCGGCGGCCGCCATCTACGGACTCGGCCATCTACCCGCCGATACTCATGAGTTCACGCTGCCTTCGAGACGCCAGACGCGCCGCACCGACGTCCGACTCCACCGACTGGCACTGGACGCCAACGAATGCATTCGGGTTCGTGGGCTCCTCGTCACCCGACCGTCTCGCATCGCATCCGATCTTCTCGCCGACAACGAGGACCCTGAAGCCGTCGCGAGCGTCGTGGCCGATGCCATCAGAGGCGTCTACGACTACCCCGAGACGTTCGCCGATTCACTCGCCCCGCACGCTGCCCGGTTCGGTCTGCGACGAGGCGACGGACTCGGACTGCTCCGATGGCTACTCGATCTGACCGGGGATCCCGCTGCCGGCAGGTGGATCGAGGAGGCCCGCCAGCCACCTGGAGAACACGATCGAAGTCAAGGTGCGTCACCCAGCCGGACGGGCGCGTAGTGGCAGCGGATCGACACTACGCCACCCCCTCAGCATTCCGTCGGGCCTTGACCGACAGGCTGCGGGCTCTCGCCGAGCACAGCCGCTGGTCCCTGCCCCAGCTGCAGCGCCAAATCGCCTACGACCGGCTGCTCGCACGGCTCTACCTCACGAACGACGCGTGGATCGTCAAAGGAGCGACAGCGCTGCTCGCACGCGACCTCGCCGTTCGGGGAACCGTCGACGTCGACCTGTACCGTTCCGTACCACCGGACGCTGCTGAGGTCGACCTTCGCGAAGCCGCCCAGCAGGACATCGGAGACTGGTTCAGATTCGAAATCGGCCCCGGCCGCCCGCTATCGGCCGGCGTTGCCGGTATCCGGCTCCCCGTTCTGCCTTCATCGGCACAGGCGAGTGGTGCAGCTTCCACGTCGACCTGGTCGGACCGGACGTCCGCATCACCGGGCAACCCGAAGACGTGCCACCCCTGGCTCGAGTCTCGATGCCTGACATCGAACAACATGGCTATCGCGCCTATCCGCTCGTCGACCACGTCGCCGACAAGGTGGCCGCCATCCTCCAGAGCTACGGACCACAACGGTTCCCTTCAACCCGATACAAGGATCTCATCGACCTCGTAGCCATCGTCTCGCGAGCCACGATCGACGCCGAGCCGCAGAGAGCCGCGCTCGACTCGGAAGCGAGCCGACGCGACATGAGACTCCCGCACGCCTTCTCGGTACCCGACCAAGAGCTCTGGCAAAAGGGCTACCGCGCCGAAGCCAGACGGTCACTACTGAACACGGCACTCACACTCGACGACGCACTCGACATCGTCAAGCCCTTCATCGATCCCCTCCTCGACGGAACCGCCCACGGCGTGTGGATCCCCGAAGAGCACCAGTGGAGATAGCTCCCGCGGACTCTCCGCGGACTCTGAGCAAACCCGAGGGCACTTCGCTCGAACGCCGAACATGCAAGATCCCCTGTTCGATACAGGGGATCTGGGGAAGTGGAGCTGAGGGGATTTGAACCCCTGACCCCTTGCATGCCATGCAAGTGCTCTGCCGAACTGAGCTACAGCCCCGAGTGCGGACGTGGAGTGTACCAGGACCGTTTCAGGCTTCGGTTGCTGCCGGCTCCCATTCGAGACGGGGCGCATCACCCCACAAACGCTCGAGAGTGAAGTAGTCACGCACGGTCGGTTGGAAGATGTGCACGACCACATCCCCATAGTCGAGCAACACCCACTCGGCCTCGCTACGACCTTCGACCCTCAACGGTCTCCGATCCACGTCGCGAAGCTTGAACTCGACCTCGTCGGCAAGACTCTGGACGTGACGGTTGGAGGTACCAGACGCGATCGCAAACACGTCCGTGATCCACAGAAGTTGCGACACATCCAAGAGGACGACATCGGTGGCTTTCTTGGCATCGAGTACTTGCGCGACGAGCAGTGCGAGTTCTCGACTGTCGATCCTGTCCTCGATGAGCGCTCACGCCTCCTGTGCGGGAATGTCCTGACCAACAATGATAGTGACGTCCACCACGCCGCTGGGATGGCGAACCTCGATCAGCACCTCTCCCCTGCCAAGCACCACCCGCGCGTCCAGGGCCGCCTGTTGATGCTCTCTCCCCTGTGAGATGACCTGGGACTCCTCATAGTCGGACGAATCGGCGTTGTCGGTCCGAACCACACGGAACCCGTGCCGGATGAGCGCGGCTGCGACCGGTCTCGTTGTCCCAATCCTCCCGTTGCCATTCAGGACCTCGACTCGGGGGCGCTCACCAGTGGTGAACTGGAGATAGGGGTATCGCTCGGTGGCAAAGACAGTCGCCTCCTCACCGCCCATCTGATATAGCTCGGTGTCACCGCCTGGTCGTTCGATACGCTCTGCTGGAACCGCAGTCAGTTGGGGATCAGCTGCGGATGCCACACCCACAAGCGCTTCCTTGGCAAGGGCCGGATCGCCCACGACCCGTCCAAGCACTCCCTGAACGAGTTGCGCGTTCGAGTTCATTCGATCGAACAACGCCCTCCAGACCGACCCCTGTCGATCAAGCCACTCGAGCTGTGTTCCTACGCCTTGGACAGTGAACAACCGGATGATTTCTCGAGCCGTTCTTGGTGCGGAACCGACGTCCATCTCCACGATCTCCGACGATCCGTCGGCTACCACCAACGGAGACGTGAGGTCGACCGTGAGATCGGTGCCGAGCAGACCGGCAAGCTCATCGACAGTGATCCGAGCCGTCGCGTCTACACGTACGCCAAGCAGATTCGCGACCGTGAGGGCGGGCAGATCGTCGTCACCGAAGCGCGTGACGTCCGATATCACTCTGTCGCCGAAACCGGGGAGCACCGTCAGCAGACCCGGGGGAAACAGCGCGACCGTAGCTGTCCGTTCCTGAGCACCGATGAGGGCCAACGAGAGATCTCGACCGGTCGCGTCGGTGACTGCGATGAGGAGTGAAGCTCCGGTCTCGGGGGGGACCGTTTGGAGACTGGTGGTGGTCGACGAACGGTTGTGTGCAACGAGCGAAATCGCCACGGACGCGGCGATGATGACGAGGGCACCGAGGAGTGCAAGGAGCACCCTCCGGCGGGCCACGCCTCGCATCGCCTTCCGGGCGGCTCGGTTCAGCTCTCGAGGTGAACTCTCGTCGAGCAACCCGCTCTTCTGGCGGGTGCCTCTGCCGGCTCGAACGGCGAGGCCGCGAGCACGTCGCAACTTCCGGTGCTCACCCATACACACCCCGGTCGAGGATGTACTGCCAAACGTTCTCCCTCACCATGAACCGGATAGAGCGCCCTTCGTCGACGCGCGCCCGCAGCATCGTCCCGCTCACATCGAGGGTCGGCATGTTCAGCCAGACGAACGGGCGAGGAATCCCCCGGGCCACCTCCTCGCGAGGAGTTCCGGGCCGGGGAGCAACGGCGAGCGTCGCCCTATCGAGCACCTCCTCCCAGCGGTGCCAGGTTCTGATTCCCTTGGCAGCATCAGAACCGAGAATCAAGAAGATCTCCTCGTCGTCCGGGTACTCCGAGAGGGTGTCGACCGTGTAGGTCCAGCCTGGGCGCCGAACCTCCCGATCGTCAGCCTCGAAGTAGGGGACGCCCTCGACCGCGAGGCGCGTCATCTCCCAGCGATTCTCCACCGAGGTAACCGATTCATCAGCCTTCTGCCATGGATACCCAGCCGGGAGAAACGTCACGACATCGAGCCCCAGGTCGCGATAGGCCACCTCTCCCGCGACGAGATGCGCCAGGTGAGGAGGATCGAATGTGCCGCCGAGCAAGCCCCTTCGCACCGTCGGAAGCTTAGGCGAGCGACGCCGACAGCGTGCTGCTACGGGCCGAGAGGGCTCAAACGAAGGACCCCTCCACTGCACGTGAACACGAATGTGGGGTCCACGTATCGTCCATTCACCCTGGCGGAGAAGTGGAGCACCGCAACGCCGTGATCGATACCACTCGTCCCGATCACATCGCCTCGCTGAACCCTGTTCCCAACCCGTACTCCGATGCTCTCCAGGTATGAGTACGACGTACGCAGGCCTCCGCCGTGATCGATCGTGATCGACTCCATCCCAGCGATCGGGCCGGCGAAGGTGACAACACCGCCCGACACCGCTGCCACCGGAGAACCCGCCTCCATCGAGTAGTCGACACCCCAGTGCCCCGCATACACCCCAACAGGGGCGAACGATCGGACCACCGTCCCCGGGGGTGTGCCACACGGGACCGCGAGCCACAGCGTGGCGATGACGGCGAAGAGCTTGAGCATCACAGACCCCCTTCGCAGTGGATCGTACGCACGCGCCGATCCGCAGGGAAGGGGGTTGTCAGGTTGATTCAGACGGCGGTGCCGACGGCCTTCTCCGCGAGGATCTTGAGGATCTCGTTGCGCAGGACGTCGGGCTGGAACGGTTTCGTGACGAAGCCGTCCGCGCCTCCATCATTGGCCCGCTTGCGAGACTCCTCCTCGGCGTGCGCAGTGAGCACCAACACCGGAAGCGAATAGGTCCTTGGATCAGCCCGAAGCCTGTCGAGCACTTCCCACCCGTCCATCTCCGGCAGACCGATGTCGAGGACTACGAGGTCGGGGTCCTCGGACAGCGCGGCCTCGAGGGCACCGGGACCATCCTCACGCATGATGACCTCTACATGGGCAGGACGAAGACACACGTCGATGAGTCGGCGAATCACCGCCGAATCTTCAACCACAAGCACGCGGCGAGCCACGATGTATCTCCTCCTGCAGACTCACCACAAGTATCGACCGATTCCTTCGATATCTTTACCGCTTTGGGCCCGCCTGACGAGGCGAGGCAGACGGGTTCTCTCCAGGGTCTTGTCGGCGACTGGACGAACCCGGAGATCCCGCCTCCTACAATTGCGCAGTCATGCGAATCGTTATTGCCGGAAGTGGACGGGTTGGTGGGGACCTCGCGCACGCATTCGCCGACCGTGGCCATGACGTCTCCGTCGTCGATGTCGACAAATCGGCGCTGGAGCTACTGGGTTCGACGTTCAACGGTTCGGTGCACCACGGGCTTGCCTACGATGTCGAAACCCTCCGCGAGGCCGGGATCGAGTACGCCGACGCGTTCATCGCCGTCACGAACTCCGACAACGCGAACCTCATGTCCGTGCAGCTGGCGAAGCAAGTGTTCATGGTGCCAACGACGATTGCCCGGCTCGACGACCCGTTCCGAGAACCCGCATACCAAGAGCTCGACATCGACTATGTGCCCGCCTCGCGGCTCGTGTCCAGGGTCATGTTCGAGAAGGTGGTTGAGCAGGAGTTCGACTTCCACCTGACATTCGAAACTGGCGAAGTGGAGATCGTCGACATGCGACTCGGTCGGCGAGCCGACGGCATGACCGTCTCTGAGATCCAGGTCTCCGGCCGTCTCAGGGTTGCAGCAGTCCGGCGCGGTGAGAACACGGTGATTCCCCAGGATGATTTCGTGCTCAGACCGGGCGACATGATCGTTGCCGCAGCGCGTCAGGGCATCAGCCACAAGCTGCGACGCTACCTCGAGGGAGACCACGGATGAGAACGATTGTCGTCGGAGGCGGGAAGGTCGGCGGATACCTCGGCCGAGCCCTCACCAAGGAGGGTCACACCGTCACAGTCATCGAGGCAAGCAAGGAGAAGGCGCGCCGGCTCGCCGACCTCCCCAGACTGCTCGTGATCATCGGCGACGGCACCGAAGTCGAAGTGCTCAACAAAGCCGACGCGGCGCGCTCTGACTGGGTCGTTGCCGTCACGGGCAAAGACGAAGACAACCTGGTCGCATGTCAGCTCGCGAGAACGCTGGGGGCGAGGCATGTCATCGCCCGTTTGAACGACCCGATGAACGCCCCTACGTTCTCAGCCCTCGAAATCCCCGTTGTCGCCGTTACCGACATGATCGTGCGGGTGATCTCGCACGAGGTGCAGATCGAGGCAGAGCAGCTCGAGCGCGTCACGCTGCTTGCCAGAGGCGAGTTGAGTCTCGTCGAAGTCGACATCCCGGACGGCACACCGGTGCGAAGGGTGAGCAATGCGTCGCTGCCCGGCAAGACCGTGCTGGTGGCCCTTCTGCGGAACGACGAAGTCTTCATCCCCCACGGAGACACCGAGCTCCGGCCGGGCGACAGAGTGCTGGCCGTCACGAAGCTGCTCGAAGAAGAGGAGCTTCGGGCCGCGCTCGCCCCTGGAGGGAGCCAGTGACCTCGCGCCCTAGAGACGGCCGTGGACTCACCGATCTCGTCACGGGCGCGCTGATGACTCTCGCCATAGAGTTCGGGGTCGCAGTCGTGCTGTTCGTGGCGACGATCCTCGTGGCGCTGGGCATCCTCGCACTGGCAACCTGATGCTGCTTCGACCGACCATCGATGATCTACGGCTGATCGCCTACAACGTCAGCCGAATGTTGTTGATCTCGGCTGCAGCCGGACTTGTGCCGCTGTTGTGGGCGGTCGCCGCCGGGGAACTCGCACCGGCAGCGGATTTCCTGGTCATGGTGGGCCTGTTCGCTCTTCTGGGAGCGCTGGGCGTCGCCTGGAAGCCGACCAATGATCGACTCGACTGGAGTCACGGGATGGTGGTCGTGGCGCTGATCTGGCTGGTCGTGCCGATCGTCGGCTCGGTACCACTCCTGCTGTCAGGCAACTTCGCGAGCTGGCTCGATGCGTTCTTCGACGCGATGAGCGGCATCACCACGACCGGCCTGACCCTCGTACAGGATATCGATCACATGGCGTCATCGATGATCCTGTGGCGTCACATCCTGCACTTCCTTGGGGGCCAGGGAATCATCATCGCCGCACTCAGTCTCTTCTCCGGTGCCGGCAGCGCGACCCTCTACTTCGGGGAGGGCCGGGACGACCGTATCTACCCATCCGTCCGATCGACGTCACGCTTCATCTGGCTCGTCTCGATCGTCAACGGCATCGCCGGCATCCTGGCGCTGATGCTCGTCGCATACCTGGATCTCGGCTTCAGCTTCCTGCGGTCGTTCTTCCACGCGGCCACGATCTTCATGGCGGCGTTCGACACGGGAGGATTCGCTCCTCAGAGCACGAGCATCGGCTACTACCACTCGGCTCCGTTCGAGGTGGTCGTCGCCGTGCTGATGATCGCCGGCGTGATGAGCTTCGGAGTCCACTTCGCGTTGTGGAGAAGGCGCTCGGTCATGGGCAACCTGGAGACCAAGACGATTCTCTTCACGTTCGGCGGCACCCTGGTGCTCACGATGATCGGGCTTGCAGCGGCTCGGGCCTACGCCTCTGCAGCGGGACTAGGCCGACAGGCCTTCTTTCAGGTGCTCTCCGCACACTCCGGTACCGGGTTCTCGACGATCCCCTCCTCCGAGCTAGCGACGTGGGGAGGTTTGGCCTTTGGTGGAATGACCATTGCGATGGCACTCGGCGGTATGGCTTCGTCGACCTCCGGCGGGGTCAAGTCGCTTCGAGTGGGGCTCACCATCAAGTCGCTCGCCGCTCAGGTGAAACAGGTCCTGCTTCCCGAAGGGGCCGTGATCTCCGGACGCTTCTATCAGAACGGTCCCCGGCAGCTCACCGACGAGCTGAAGCAGGGGGTCATGGGCATCTCCCTGCTGTATGTCGCTCTCTACCTTCTCGGCGGCGGAATCGGGCTGGCGGCCCACATTCCTCTCCAGGATGCCCTGTTCGAGTCGATCAGTGCGGCTGCCAATGTCGGACTGTCGGTCGGAGTGACTTCACCAACGATGCCCAGCGTCCTCAAGCTCACCTACGCGTTCCAGATGTGGGCGGGACGACTCGAGTTCATCTCCGTATTTGCGTTGGTCGGATTCCTTTGGTCGCTCGCGAGAGGGAAGTGATGAGGACGTTTGCCACCGTGGTCGTCGCGCTCCTCCTGCTGCTGGCCGGTGCTCCCGCGCTCGCCGCCGGTTCGGTCGCTGTGTCGACGCTCCTCGAGTCGCCACAGGAATTCGACGGACAACAGGTGACCGTCGTCGGCGAACTGATTGGCGACTACGGTCGACGGGATGATGACACGATCTGGACACAACTCAACGGAGACCCCTACGCCACCAGCCCTCTGCGGGACGGTGGGCGTCTCAGCGGCGGCAACGTCGGCATCGGCATACATGCCCCGGCGGAGTTGTTCACCGCCCTCGACCCACCCGGAAGGTACAACCGTGTCGGACCCGTTGTCTCCGTTACAGGCACCTGGCGCTATCACGATCCTGATCGAGGGGGTGAAACCTACCTCGAAGTAGCCTCGCTGGAGGTCGTGCATCCCGGACACCCCCTCGACGAGTCCGTCTCTACGACAACCCTTCTGGTCGGTGTCCTCCTCGTACTCGCCTCTATCGGAGTACTCCTCTTCGCCCGTCGGCGGTGAGCTCTCGCAACTCCAAGTCTTCGGTTGTCGGTTCTCGGGCGCCCCGCGGGCTCATTGCGTGAGTTGTCGTCCCGGTAGACGCGCCCAGAGTTTCACGACGATCGTGCACTGTCAGCTGTCAGCTGTCAGCTTCGAAACGAAAGACGAGATCGCCGATGCGCACGTCGTCGCCCGGTTGAGCTCCCGCCCCTCGCAGAGCATCCTCGACTCCCAGCCGTCGAAGACGCCGCGCAGCCAGATCCGCTGCCTCTGGGATCGTCAGGTCGTGGAACGCGACTGCCCGCTCGGCGTCCCGTCCCTCGATCACCCACACCCCGGACTCCCGGCGAATGCTGAACCCGATGCCAAGCGGACGGTGGAGAATGTAGCCCTCCCTGTCGTCCGGCACTCGGCGCGCCTTGTCGACTTCGTCGGCGATCGCGTGAAGCAATGCAGGGAGCCCCGTACCGGCTACCGCGGAGATGGGGAGCCATCCCTCTTCGATCCTCGCGTCGGACACCGCGTCCATCTTGTTGACGGCGATCAACCGGGACCGTTCGGCCAGCTTGGGTGAGTACCGCTCCAGTTCTTGCACCAGCACCTCGAGCTGCCTGCCCACCGATAGCGGCTGAAGCGTCGAAGGGTCCAGCAGCAAGACGAGCACCCTGGCTCTCTCCACGTGCCGCAGGAACTCATGACCGAGACCTCTGCCTTCTGACGCGCCTTCGATCAGCCCGGGAATGTCGGCGAGTGTGAACTCGCGTCCGTCGATCGACACCACCCCAAGGTTCGGTTGGAGTGTTGTGAACGGATAGTCGGCGATCTTCGGACGTGCCGCCGAAACGGCCGCGATCAGCGTGCTCTTGCCCGCGTTCGGGAAGCCAACCAGCGCCGCATCCGCGACGAGTTTCATCTCGAGTTCGAGCCACTGTTCCTGGCCGTACTCGCCCTGTTCGCAGTATGTCGGATATCGGTGCGCAGCATCGACGAGTGCCGCATTGCCCCGACCGCCCCGACCGCCTTCCAGCACGACGACCTCCTGGCCGTCTGCGACGAGGTCGGCGAGCATAGTCCCTTCCTCGTCTCTGATCGTTGTGCCACAGGGAACAGAAAGAACCAAGTCATCGCCGCGTCTGCCGGCGCGCAAATCGCCTTGCCCGTGGGTGCCGCTCCCTGCCCGATGATGTGGATTGCGGCGAAAAGCGAGGAGGGTTGCGACCGACTCGTCCGCCTTCAGGATGACATTGCCACCGGACCCGCCGGATCCCCCCACGGCGCGACCGCGAGGCTTCCCGCGTCGCTTCTCGAAACTGACGACACCGGCTCCCCCGTCGCCGGCTTTGACATGGACCCTGACTGTGTCGTAGAACACCCTCAGTCGGTCAGGATGTCGACCAGCCTTCGTCCATTCCGGCGCCCATACTTCACAGTCCCGCCCGCCTTGGCGAAGAGTGTGTCATCGCTCCCGATACCCACGTTGAGTCCCGGATGGATACGGGTTCCCCGCTGTCGGACGATGATGGATCCGGCTGGGACGACCTGCCCGTCGAACACCTTGGGACCGAGTCGCTGTGCGGCCGAGTCGCGACCGTTCTTGGATGACCCGCCTGCTTTCGTCTTGGACATCTCAGTCCTCCTCTGGGTCGGCTGCCTTGGCGGCCTTCTTCTTCGGCAGTTCGATGCCGGTGATCTCGATCGTCGTGTAGGTCTGACGGTGTCCCTGCCGGCGGCGGTATCCGGTCTTGTTCTTGTACTTGAAGATGTCGATCTTGGGACCGCGGGACTCTCCCAACACCTTCGCGCTGACCACCATCTTCGACAGCTTCGACCGATCGGTGATCGACGTCCCGGATTCGTCGACGACCAGCAACGGCACATAGGTGACCGTATCGCCGGCGTCTCTGATCCTCTCTACGTCGATGATGTCGCCAGGGCTGACCTTTGCCTGCTTCCCACCGACCCGGATGATTGCATACATGACTGTTCCCCGTTGTGAGCCGTGCGATTCTACTCGTTTCCGCCGTCTTGCCAATCCTCGACATCGAGAGGAAGACCGATGGTGGCTGCTTCTTCGTGCAGGATGACACCTCTGCCACCGCAACACGAGCAAACGTCCGAGAACGACTCGACCAATCCTTCCGACACGTTCTTGCGGGTCATCTCGACCAGACCGAGATTGGACACGTCGAACACCTGTGTTCTCGTCTTGTCCTTGGCGAGGGTCTCCTTGAGCCGTCGCAGAACCGCCCTCTGGTTCTCTGCGATTTCCATGTCGATGAAGTCGATGACGATGATTCCGCCGATGTCGCGCAGTCGGAGTTGCCTGCCGATCTCTTCGGCGGCCTCGAGGTTGTTCTGCAGCACGGTGTCTTCGAGGCTCGAAGAGCCGACAAAGCGCCCTGTGTTGACATCGATGACGGTGAGGGCCTCTGTGCGATCGAGGACGAGGTGTCCACCGGACGGGAGCCAGACTTTCCGGTCGAGTGCTTTGCGAAGTTGGTCCTCCACGTGAAAGCGTTCGAAGAGGGGCATCTCGTCCTCGTACAGGTGCACCCTGGAGATGAGGTTCGACTCGGTCTCGCTCAGGTATCGCTCGACCTGTTCCTTGGCATCAGGGTCGTCGATCAGGAGCCTCCTGAACTCGGGGGTGAAGTGCTCCCTGATCACCCTGATGAGCAGCGCGGGTTCCTCATGAATGAGCCGCGGTGCTCCACCTCTTGCCGCCTCTGCCTTGACTCCATCCCACGCTTCCACGAGTTTGGCGAGGTCCGCGCGAAGCTGTGCCCGGGTTGCACCCTTCGCAGCAGTACGGACGATCACACCCGCCCCCTCTGGTCTGATGTCCCTGATGATGTTGCGCAGACGGTCGCGTTCCTCCTCAGGCAGCCGCCGCGAGATACCGTGCGCATCGGAGTCGGGAACGAACACGAGGTACCGTCCGGCGACCGAGATCTGATTCGTCAGCCGGGCGCCTTTGTGGCCCATCGCATCCTTGACGACCTGCACAAGTACTTCGTCGCCTTTGGAGAGCACCTCCTCGATACGGACCTTGCCCTTGCGCGCCGGGTCCTTCTGAAGGTCACCTACGTAGAGCACGCCGTTCTTGGATGCGCCGAAGTCGACGAATGATGCCTCCATGCCAGGAAGAACACTCCGCGTCTTTCCCAGGTAGACGGAGCCGACGAGCGACTTGTTCTCCGATCGAGCCACGTAGTGCTCGACGAGCACGGGGCCCTCGAGCACAACGATCTGCGTCTGATGCGGGAGAACCCTCACGAGCATCTGCTTCCGCTCGGTCTCCGGAGGGACAATGATCTCTTCCGGTTCGGGACGAGGTGCGGGACGTGGCCTCGGCTTCTTCTGCGCCTTGGAGCGCCGTTCTTGGCGCGGGGCCGGAGACTCGGCGGGCTGTTTGACCCGACGAACCTCTACCTTTCTGCCTCTGACACGCCTAGTGGTGCGCTCTTCTACCGAACCCGTCGAGGTGCCGCGTCTGACAACCTCGGTCTTCCGACGAAACAAGGACATGTAACTCCTTCGCAGTTGTGGCGGCCCTACCCGCCGTCATGCCGCGTGAAGGTGGGACTGAAGGAATGCCCAACGAGAACGTCGTCATGCGGATACGCTCCGAACTTCACGAGACACGGGCCACCGCATGGGTGGCCGCCCACACACAGTAGCAGAAGCTGTGCGGGCCGTCAGCCCATGTTGAGTCGGGTCTGCTCAGGTTCCGACGGGTTGAAACACAGACGGCAGCGAGCCTCGTATGCATCGATCGCTCCCAGCACGACGAGCTCGTCCGACTTGATGATGCGCTGGGTGTAGCCGGCCGGGGCGCCACAACGGTGGCACACGGCCAGCATCTTCGTGACGTACTCAGAGTTTGCTGCAAGCGTCGGGATCGGGGGAAACGGCCGGCCGAGGTAGTCGAGATCGAGCCCGGCGACGATCACCTGCCGTCCCGACTTCGCCAAGAACCCGGTCACCTCGACAAGGGACTCGTCGAAGAACTGTCCTTCGTCGACTCCGACCACCACCGTCGGTTCCTCGATCATGTCCAGCATCGTTGCCGCGTCGAGAACCGGAATCGCGCCCACGGACAACGACGAGTGGGACACCACTTCTGCGTCGGCATACCTCGTGTCGATCACCGGCTTGAACACCTGCACAGGAATCCTCGCGATCTTGGATCGTGTGACCCTCCGTATCAGTTCTTCGCTCTTGCCCGAGAACATCGGGCCGGAGATCACTTCGACCCACCCACGATCACCACGTCGATACATAGACGAGAGGGTAGCGAGCCCGAAGCGGCTCGCTACCCTCTCAGTCTTCAGCCATCAGTCATCAGTCATCGGTAAGAACGCACCCTGCAGCGTCACAAGATCACGGGGCGAACCGACCACCGAGAACCGCGAACCGATGACCCAGAACGGCCGGCGAAGCCGGCCTACGCGTTGAACGACTCCCCCGGCACCGGGGTTCGTCTGAGCCAGACCGAGTTGGCGACTCCCAATGACAACGCTGTCATGAGAAACGAGGAGCCACCTGCGCTCATCAGTGGGAGCGGAAGTCCGGTCACCGGCATGATGCCCATCGTCATCCCGACATTCACGAATACCTGGAACGCAAGCATCGACGCGACCCCCACTGTTACCAGTTTCCCGAACCGATCCCTCGAGTTGCGCGCAATGACGAGAAGCCGCCAGAGCAAGATGCCATAGATCAACAGCACAAGGGCTCCCCCAACGAGCCCGAGCTGTTCTCCGACTGCGGTGAAGATGAAGTCCGATGACTGGACGGGAACGAAGCTGAGATTGGTGAGCGGACCGCCAAGGAGCCCTTTCCCGAACAGGCCTCCGCTTCCGATCGCAGTGATGCTCCTATCGAGGTGAAAGCCTGCACCGAGCAGGTCCGTGGACTGGTTGAAGAAACCCTGGATGCGCTTCACCTGGTAGTCCCTCAGGAGATCGAGTCTCCACACGGCGACGATCCCCAGCAATGCCCCGCCCATCAGCATGAGTAGCTGTCGAAACGTTGTGCCCGATACGAACAGCATGACGAGCGCGAAGAAGGCGAACACCAGCATGGTCCCGAGGTCGGGCTGAAAACTGATGAGCGCTGCAGGGACCGCGAGGGCAGCGAGCGCGAAACCGAGCCTGCGCCATCGCATGCCGCCCTCCTTCACCGTCGCGAGCAGCGCGGCCATCGCAATGATCATGGCGAGCTTCGCGAACTCCGATGGCTGGAACTGGAACGGACCGATCGGTATCCAGCGATTGGTCCCCGCGTGCGCCGGCGTGGTCAGCACAAACCCCAACAGCCCGAGCGTCGCAACGTAGATGATCACGGACCATCCGGCGAGATCTCGATAGTCGATCACCGAGCCGACGAGAAACAGCACGAGGCCCGCGACGGCGAATACCGCCTGCTTCACCATTGACGAGGTCGGATCGAGTCCTTGGGCAGCCAGCGAACTCTGCGACGCCGTGTACACCATCAGGATGCCGAGTCCCGACAGGAGAATCATCGCGACAAATAGGATCACGTCAGGTCCGGGCCGTGGCCGGTCACCAACAACGGCCCGTTCGACCGTCGTCATCAGTACTCCGTCCTATCACCGGCTACGATCTTCGCCGGCACTTCACCGAGGAGGTACTGGAGCACGTACCGGACCGCCGGGGCGGCGACCTGGCTCCCCCCGCCACCCTCCTCGACCATGATGGCGACCACATACTGCGGGTTGTCGATGGGTGCAACGCCTACGAACCACGAGGTGACGTCGGCGTCACGGAGCCGAATGCACTTCCCATCCGCGTCCTTCACGACGCACACTTTCGGCATCTGCGCCGTACCAGTCTTGCCCCCGACAAGAGCGGCCTTGTCCATCTTGCGGAACGCGGACGCCGCCGTTCCGTCCGTGACGACCTTGCGCATGTCGTCACGCAGCATCTGGACGACATCGGGAGCGAGGTCGAGTACGCGAACAGCCTCTGGGTCATTGCTCCACACCACATTGCGGTTGATGTCGGTTATCCGGCTGACCACCTTGGGACGCCAGACCGTTCCTCCGTTGGTGAGGGCTGCATAGGCGACGGCCATCTGAAGAGGTGTCGCGAGGAGGGAGCCCTGCCCAACCGCCATGTTGAGGAGGTCACCCCCATACCACGGGCTTGCTGAATCGAGACGGTCCTGACTCAGGAGCCCGAGGCCAGGGTCGGCGAGCTGGAGCTCCTTGTAGTGCTCGAACAGCGTCCGGTCTGGAACCAGCCCATCCTGTTCTCCAGGAAGGTCGATCCCCGTGTTGGAGCCCAGCCCAAGTTCACGCGCCCAGTCCTGGATGAGGCTCTCCCTGTCGGTCCCCTTGTACTGGTTCCAAATATCGAGTGCGACCTCCCAGAAGTAGACGTTGCACGACCTCGCGAAGGCCTCGTGGAGGTTCTGCATCCCGTCGTTCCGGGGGTAGGTCCAGTTGCGATAGACCTGGCTGCTTCCATCGGTGAACGGCGCCTTCAGCTGAGCACTGCACTCCGTTCGATCGCCGGGACCGCTCACCCCTTCCGGGTAGACGCCGTCTTCGACAGCGGTCAGATAGGTAATCGCCTTGAAGGTCGACGCAGGCGAGTACTGCCCGGAGATGGCGAGGTCGGTGTACGAGAACTTCCCATCATCGACGAGCGCCTGAAGCTCGTTCGTGGAGACATCGTGAAGAAGTGCCGGGTCGAATTCCGGAATGGAATCCAGGGCGAGGACGGCGCCGGTGTTGGCGTCGAGCACCACGCCGGCGGCCTTGGTAGCCAACCCGTTGTAGCTACCGCCATCTCGCTTGATCTGGTTGGCGAGGGCGATGGCATCGGTCAGGGCGGTTTCGAGCACTCGCTCGGTGTCGAGGTTCACGTTGAGATGGACGGTGTCGCCGGTCTCTGGCGCAACGCGGAGCAGCTCCTGCACCACTCTCCCACGCGCGTTGGTCTGGTAGGCCTCCGACCCGGATGTTCCCTGCAACCAGGAGTCGTACGTTGCCTCAACGCCTCCCTTTCCGATGATGTCGTTCCCGCCGAGGTCCGGATTCGCGTCGAGCTGTTGCTTCGATGGCTTCCCCGTGTAACCCACGATATGGCCTGCCAGCGATCCCTGTGGATAGACGCGCACCGGCACCTCCTCGATAGACACGCCGGGGAGCTCAGCCTGGTGTTCCCACACGAAATAGGCGGTGTCCGTGTCCACGGTGCCCAAGTGCACCGTTCCCCCGTGACCGGCTTGGTCGAATCCTGCCCAGACCTCCGTCGCCGGTACGCCGAGCAACCCGGAGAGTTGCTGAACGACATCATCCTCGATGTCGGCCCGGATCAGCTTCCTGTCCACGACAATGCCTGGAGAGAACTCACTGGTGACGATGACGTTGCCCACATTGTCGACGATCGCACCTCTTGGCGCCGAAAGTGTTCGCAGCCCGACCAGCATGTTCTCTGCATCCGCCTGATACTCCGGCCCCTTCGCAACCTGTACGTACCACAGACGCACACCGAGCACCGTCAACATGCCGATGAAGAGCACACCAATCACGCCGAGGCGCCAGCCCTCTTTCACAGCACCGCCTCCCGCTGCCGCTCCGCGCCAAACAGTCGCGTGATGAGCGGCAGGACTGCCAGCCCGAGAAGCACGTTGTAGACGGGTCCCAGCAGCAACTGCTTGACGACGCCCGGATCGCTCAGTGTCCTCTGTCCGAATAGCGTTCCGATGATCGCAAGGAGCAGACTGCCACCGAGTGTGATCCCCCACACTGCGAAACCGAGGGTCGGGATCGAGATCTCGAACCGGTCACGAGTGCGAACCGTCGCAAACGCCACAGTGGTGAGCACCATCGATCGGAGACCAAGGGGAGCGCTCCCCAGCAAGTCGAGAATCAAACCCGCCGTGAAGCCGAGCACCACCGCCGGCTCTGCTCGGAGACCCCTGGAACAGGCAATCACCGTAAGCATGACGAGATCCGGAGCAACACCGAAGACCGGAACGCGGGCGAGCAGCGTCGTCTGGATCACGATTGCCACACCGATCGCCGCCAAGGAAATCAGGATCCTGCGACTCATCCTTCTCCTCCGGCGGCCGTCGTGGAAGTCGTGCTCTCGGTGGTGGTCGTGGTGTCCGCGTTCGTGGTGAACGTCCACTGAAGCACCACGACGAAATCCAGCTTGGAGAAGTCGGCAAGCGGGGTGGCCGTCGTCAGGATTCGTTGGGCTTCCGGCCGGGCATTTTCATCGACTCTGGCGACCTTGATACCCACCGGGTATCGCTCGCTCCCGGTCGTCCGCAAGAGGTAGCCCTTCTCAACCGGCTCGGATGCCTGGAGCACCTCGAAATCCAAGGCGCCCGCTCCCCTGCCGCGAACAATGCCGGACTCTTCCGTCTGAGAGGTCACTTGCACGCCGTCGGACGACGGAGAGATGATCGGCACTACCGTCGCAGAGTCCCCCGCGACGCTGGTCACGATCCCAATGAGAGCGCCCGTGTCATCCACCACCGGGTTGCCGACAAGTACACCATCACCGCTCCCACGGTCGATTTGAAAGCCGGCGTCGAAGTTGTCACCGCGTGCGATGATCTGAGCGGCGACCGTTGGGATGCGCTCATCGGCCGGCTGCAAGTCCAAGATCCTTCGAAGTGTGGCGATCTCCGCCTCCAACGTCGCAGACTCGTCGAGCCGCGCTTCCAGCTCGGAGATGCGCTGCTGGAGTTGCTTGTTCGCATCACGCAATCCTGCCGCATGCGCAATGCCGTCGACGAGGTCGACGACCGGATCGACGATCGCCGTCGCTACCTTCTGGATGGGTGCAAAGACGCTCTGCGCTCCGCTTCGGAGAGTTCCTGTGGCGCCCCCGCCTGAGCTTCGAATGTCGAGTGTCATCAGCGCAAACGACAGTATGACCAGGATGACGAGAAACGAAGCCGCGTGGTCGGGTCGGTCGTTCATGACATGAACGCCATCGCGTCACCTCACGGCCGGCTCGAGGAGATCAGCACCCCCTGTAGGGCGTCGAAATCCTCCAGGCATCTGCCCGATCCCAGCACGACAGACTGGAGCGGACGATCGGCCGTAACGATCGGCATGCCCGTTTCGTGTGCGAGGCGCTCATCGATGCCTCGAAGGAGTCCTCCTCCGCCCGTCACCACGATCCCCCGTTCGATGATGTCGGCCGAGAGCTCGGGTGGCGTCTTGTCGAGTGTGTACTTGACCGCATCGACAATCTGCTGCACCGGTTCCTCGATGGCCTCACGTACCTCGGGGCTTGTGAGAACGATCGTCTTCGGAAGTCCAGTGAGGAGGTCACGGCCGCGCACCTCCGCGGCCGGCTCCTCTTCGTAGGGAAACGCCGAACCGATCGCCATCTTGATCTGCTCCGCGGTCCGCTCGCCAAGGAGCAGGTTGTACTCCTTCTTCACCCAATCGATGATGGCTTCGTCGAGTTCGTCACCGCCGATCCTTATGCTGCGAGACTCGACGATGCCACCGAGCGAGATGACGGCCACCTCTGTGGTCCCGCCGCCGATGTCGACCACCATTGAGCCGGACGGTTCACCCACCGGCAGCCCCGTGCCGATCGCCGCCGCCATCGGCTCCTCAATCGTGTAGGCACGTCGAGCACCGGCGTGATATGCGGCCTCCTCCACCGCTCGCCGTTCCACCGGCGTTATCCCTGACGGCACACAGATCACGATTCTGGGCTTGGCCCACTTGCGCTTGTGCACCTTGTGGATGAAGTAGCGAAGCATCTTCTCCGTGATATCGAAGTCGGCGATCACCCCATCTCGAAGTGGGCGAATGGCCCTGATGTAGGAGGGCGTGCGGCCGATCATTCGCTTGGCCTCCATCCCCACTGCGAGCGCGCGATTGGTTCGCACGTTGATGGCAACGACGGACGGCTCATTGAGCACGATGCCAATGCCACGCACGTATACCAACGTGTTGGCGGTGCCCAGGTCAATCGCCATGTCTTGACCTGCGAATGAAAACAGTGACTCAGCCAATAGAAGACGGCCTCGGATCGGGACTGGATAAGCTTAGTTGACTGTGCCAAGCACGAGAGAGCCGGCCCTATGGAACGTCGGTCTATCCGAAGAAAAGGGCGAGCTCGCGAGCGGCGCTCTCCGCCGAGTCGGATCCGTGCACGATGTTCTGTGTGACGACCAGACCGAGGTCGCCACGAATCGTCCCGGGTGCGGCCTTCTTCGGATCGGTTGTCCCCATGAGCGTCCGCGCCACCGAAACGGCGCTGTCACCCGACCACTCCATGGCAACGACCGGTCCCGACGTGATGAATGCGAGCAGTTCCGGAAAGAATGGCTTGTCAACATGCTCGGCGTAGTGCGTACGGGCGAGTTCCTCGTCGATGACCAGGCGCCTGACCTTTCGGAGCTGGAGTCCCTTGCGCTCGAACCGGGTGATCACCTCGCCGACCAGGCCCCGGGCCACACCATCGGGCTTGACCATCACGAATGTGTGTTCCATTTCGTTGTCCTCTCCACTACTCGTTGGCGACTTCTTTCAGAATGGGCCGTGCCTCCCCTGCAAGGTAGAGCGATCCGGTGGCAATCAGTGCATCGTCGGGGCCCGTCAAACGCAGCGCCTCCCTGATGGCCGATTCCACACCCGGGATCACGAGGATCTCGGTGTCTGGCCCCAGCCGTTGCCGGGCGATGCCGGCGAGCGCGCTTGGATCGGCGGCCCGACTGCTTTCCGGCGCAGTCACGACCAGCCTGGTCGCGATCCCTTGGAGGTGGTCGAACATTCCGTCCACGTTCTTGTCGCCGAGTACCCCGAACACCACCGTCCACGACATTGAAGGAAACTCCTCATCGAGTGCGCTCGCCAGCACTCCCATCCCCTCCTCGTTGTGAGATCCGTCGACGATCAAGAGCGGTCGGTGTCCCAGCACTTCGAGTCGTCCGGGCGAACTGGCACTCGCTACTCCCTCGCGCAGGGCATCCTGGTCAAGTGGCCTGCCGAAGAGCGACTCGACCGCGGCGATGGCGACTGCGAGATTGCGCGTCTGGTACCGGCCGTGGAGCGGCAAGACGAGATCCTCGTAGGTTTCGAACACTCCATCCACGTCGACCGTCCATCCGCCCACCGCCAACCGCGCGTCGCGAACGCTGAAGTCCCGGTCGTACTTCCACCGCTGCACCCCCACTTCGGCGGTAACACGTTCGGCTTCGATCTCTGCGTCGCCCGGCAGCGGGCCGGTCACGAGCACGCTGCCTGCCTTGACGATGCCGAGCTTCTCACGGGCGATCTCCGTGATTGTCGAGCCGAGGACATTCATGTGCTCTTTCGATATCCCGGTGACGACAGCGACCGTAGCGTCGGCGGCGTTGGTCGCGTCGAGCCGCCCCCCGAGCCCCACCTCCACAACGCCGACGTCGACGGCCCGCTCTGCGAACCACGCGAAGGCCATCGCTGCGGTGAGCTCGAAGTAGGTGGGACGGTCTCCTGTGCGTTCCTCGAGCAAATCCGCAAACGGGGCCACGTCCGCCACCGCCTCCGCGAAGGACTCAGGCGACGCGTGGTGGCCATTGACCCCCAACCGTTCCTCAACACGTTCGAGGTGAGGCGAGGTAAACGAACCGACGGCGAGTCCGTGAGCCGATACGATCGACGCCGCGATACGCGACGTCGACGTCTTGCCGTTGCTCCCCGTGATGTGGACGATCGGATAGGCGTCCTGCGGGTTGGCCATGTAGTCGAGCATCACGCGCGTCCGCTCGAGTCCCGGTCGCATGCCGAGCCCGATGTGTCGATCGAGGAAGGCAACCGCCTCGTCGTAGTCCGTGGCAGCCCCTCTTCAGCCGCCCAGCTCTTCGAGTTGAGCCAGGAGTTTGTTCATGCGCCGTTGGAGATCGTCGCGTTTCGCCTCTTCCTTCTCCACGACGGCGATAGGTGCCTTCGTTCTGAAGCTGTCATTCGCCAGCTTCTTCTCGACGATGGACAGGTCGCTCTTGACCTTGCCGATCGAGCGCTCCAGTCGACTTCTCTCCGCTTCGACGTCGATCAGACCGGCGAGCGGAATGAACCCCTGAACCGAACCCGCAACGAGTCGAGCGTGCCCGGTCAGATCGCTCGGTGGGCTCGAGAATCGAGTTTCGCACATGGCCAGCGACTGCAACTGCTCCTCCCACCAGCTACCTCGAAACCGGTCGGCGTCGCTGACGGTGACCGTGAGGGGGGTACGTGGCGCCAAGCCGTGTTCGGCACGGAAGCGACGAATTCCGGTCACGAGTTCTTGGAGCATCTCGATCCCATCGGGTGACTCGAACTGTGGGACGACCGGCCATGTCGATCCGGCGAGAAGCCCCTCCCCCTCTTTCAGCTCATTCCACAGCTCCTCGGTGATGAAGGGAATCGCGGGATGGAACAGCTTGAGAAGATCTCTCATCAAGACGCCGAGAACCTGACGCGTCCCCTCGGCTCTCTCCGGATCCCGCAGTGGGGACTTCGCCATCTCCAGGTACCAGTCGAATGCTTCCGACCACGCGAAGTTGTAGAGCAGACCATACGCATCAGAGAGCCGGTACTCATCACAGAGCTGGTCGAATCGACTCGCGACCTCCCCGAGCCTGGAGAGGATCCACCGCCCGATCGCGTCGGGCTCCGCCGGATAGCCACCCTCCTCCGGGACGCCACGAACGTGTTGAAGAGTGAATCGGACAGCATTCCAGAGCTTGTTTCCGAATCGTTGGGCCCCGTCAACCCACTCTACGTCGAAGGGAACATCGTGGCCGGGAGCAGCTGCCTGGATGAGCGCAAGTCGAAGCGGATCAGCACCGTGCTTTTCCACGATCTCGAGCGGATCGAGCGCGTTTCCGCTCGACTTGGACATTTTTGCACCGGATGCTTCCCGGACCAGTCCGTGAATGATCGTGTCGGTAAAGGGGACATCTCCCATGAAGTGAGGCCCCATCTGCATCATCCGGGCCACCCAGAAGTAGATGATGTCGAATCCCGTGACGAGCACTGCGTTCGGGTAGAAACGATCCAAATCGGCCGTCTTCTCCGGCCATCCGAGTGTCGAGAACGGCCACAGAGCCGAAGAGAACCATGTATCGAGCACATCCTCGTCCTGACGGAGATCCGTCGAGCCACACGAGCACTCCGTCGGGTCTTCACGTTCGACGATCACCGCCCCGCAGTCCTGGCAGTACCAGACGGGGATGCGGTGCCCCCACCAGATCTGGCGACTGATACACCAGTCGCGCAGGTTCTCCATCCAGAGGAAGTAGTTCTTCTCCCATCTGCTCGGAATGAATCGTGTCTGTCCGTTCGCAACGGCTTCGATCGCCGGAGTCGTCAACGGGCGCACCTTCACAAACCACTGGTCCGACAGATAGGGCTCGATCACCGTGCCGCACCGGTAGCAGTGCCCAACCGAGTGTGAGTGCTGCTCGACCTTCTCAACGAAGCCCTCGCGGAAGAGCTGATGCTTCACGGCCTCGCGTGCCTCGAACCTGTCCATCCCGTCGAACTCGAGACCCGTCGAAGTGATCGCAGCTCGCTCGTCGATGACCTGAGGCGCCTCGAGGCCGTGGCGCAGCCCAATCTCGTAGTCATTTGGATCGTGGGCAGGCGTCACCTTGACTGCCCCCGTTCCGAACTCCGGATCAACCGCATCGTCTGCGATGACGGGGATGACCCGATTCATGAGAGGAAGTCGAACCGTGCGACCGATGAAGGCCTTGTATCGACCATCGTCCGGGTGAACGGCAACCGCGGTATCGCCTAGCATGGTTTCGGCCCGCGTGGTCGCGACCGTGATCCCGCCGGGCGCGTCGGTGAAGGGGTAGGTGAGGTAGACGAGTTCGCCTGGTTCTTCGTCGTACTCGACTTCGATCTCGGCGAGCGCTGTGCCACACCTCGGGCACCAGTTGATGATCCGGTTTCCCCTGTAGATCAGGCCCTCTTCATACAGCCGGACAAACACCTCTCTCACGGCACGAGAAAGGCCGTCGTCCATGGTGAACCGCTCGCGGCTCCAGTCGACCGAATCGCCCAGCCGTCGCATCTGAAGATTGATGCGATCGCCGTAGCGGCGCTTCCATGACCACACCTGCTCGATGAATGCCTCACGACCGATGTCGTGGCGCGACATCCCCTCCGCTGCGAGCTCACGTTCTACGACATTCTGAGTGGCAATCCCGGCGTGATCGGTCCCGGGAAGCCACAGCGCGGCGTACCCCTGCATGCGCTTGCGTCGAACGACGGCGTCGTGGATCGAATGGTTGAGGGCGTGCCCCATGTGGAGCTGGCCGGTCACATTCGGAGGCGGAATGACGACGCAGAAGGGCTCGCCGTCGGGATTGTGCTCAGGTCGAAAGACGCCGGCTCGATCCCAACGGTCGTACCAGCGCGATTCGACGAGCTTCGGATCGTACGTCGGTTCCATCGCGCTCTTCTTGCATCGTGGCGATCATGCTAGTGCCAGACGACCGCATCAGATAACGAGAAGGGCCCCGACCTCGGTCGGGACCCCCCTCTCCCCTTCCTGGAACTCAGTGCTGGTCGAAGTCAAGCCGGCGGGCGACGTCCGACTCGACAATCGGGTCTTCCTGCTTCCTGAACGCCAGGAGCACCAGACCGCCGAGCATCAGCAATGCAACGCCAACGCCTCCCAGTCCGGTCGAGGATCCTCCGGTGAACGGAAGAGTCTCGCTCGTTCCTTGCACAGCGGCAGTAGTAGTCGTCTCCCGAGTGACCACCGTTGCCAAGACGGTCGCAGATGTCGTAGTCGCTTCCGTCGTCGTAGTCGCTTCCGTCGTCGTAGTCGCTTCCGTCGTCGTAGTCGCCTGCGTCGTCGTAGTCGCCTGCGTCGTCGTAGTCGGCTCCGTCGTGGTGGTCGCCTGCGTCGTCGTAGTCGGCTCCGTCGTCGTAGTCGCCTGCGTCGTCGTAGTGCTTTGGGTCACAGTGGTCCCAAGCACCGACGTCGTCGTGGACTCTGGCACCGTCGTTGTCGTCGTAGGTGCGGGGCACTGGATATACAGCGGACCCCCGCCCTTCGCGTTCGACGCGGTATTCCCGTTCGAGTTGAAGTGAATCTCAATGCTCCAACTACCTGGATTCAGCGGGACGGCTGCCTCGAAACCCACGGCAGTCGTGCTCTGGTACACGGTTTCGAACTGCGTCTGGGCAGTGTTGTTGCCAAGTTCATACACCTTCACCCACGAGTCGCCTGCTGCGTCATAGGGTTTGCCGTCTGCCGCAAGCGCAAGCACGTAGAGGGTGCTCGTACCACAGTCATAGCGCAGGTATGAATGCCCGAGAACTTCGGTCTGCCCACCGTTCCCACCAGCGTTGATCATGTCGGCAAAGAAGTCTTGGGTCAAGTTCCATTCGCCGATCGCCCCGTCCACCACCGCTGTCCCATAGGTTGGCTCCGGACCCGAGACACCAAGTGCTCTCGGCGGAGTCAGATACGCGATCAGCGGCACGACAAGTGCGACCGCCATGAACAATCTCAGTGTTCGTCTCGTCAGCGTCTTGTCAGCCATATGTCGCCCTCCTGGCACTATCCAGCAAGGGTCGGTCTCACCACTGGCTCGCTTCGACCCACCCGGTGACCGTTTCGGGGTCGAAGGTCAACGCCTCCCATTGCGCCCTGGCCACTCAAACGTGTGGCCTTGCCAACATGATATACCACTATATGCGGTACAGCAACCACTATTTGCGGTTTCTTCCCGCATCCCGATTCCTCGTTCAGGCTACTACCCGACACGATGGTATCCATAGGTCCGAAGCCCTCTTCTTGCGGTTCGAAGGACTTCGGCCGCAAATACACGAGAGTCGATTCGATGGGCAACGCCTGTCTGAACAACCAGGTCCGCTTCTCATAAAGAACATCCTCGATGGCCGGTTACTCAGGCCACCATCGGCAGCTACAGAACCAACCTATGGAGCGGCCTTCAAGAGATCGAGGCCTGCGGAAGCACCATTGAGTTCGTACCCGTGGTCCCCCAACCGACTACGCGGATGGGGCCCCGACAGAAGTGTCGGAGCCCCATGGTCGCGGCGGATTCGCCGCTAGCCGTCGACCCGCTTGCGTTCCGGACGGGCAACCAGGAGGACAAGACCACCCAGAAGAAGGAGTGCGACTCCTACTCCGCCCGTTCCCGCGGACGAACCACCGGTGAACGGAAGCGTTTCGCTCGTGGTTCCCGGGTTTGTCACCGTTGTGGCCTCGACCTCTGTGTAGAGGTTCGTGAACGTGCACGTCACCACTTCCCCGGCTGCCAACTCGATCGCTCCCGGTTCCGAGCCATCCGAACACGCGGCGCTCTGGAGCGTCCAACCCTCACCCAAGGCTCCCTCGGCAACGTCGTACGTACCCGCTTCCAAGTCGGTGAACGTCTGCGAGGCCGGCGAGGCGGTGGCGGTCGTCGTCAGCTCGAACGAGCCCAACGTGTCTGAAACGAACCCGAACGTTCCCGTGTGAACGAGGCTGACCTTGGCGATAGTGATCGAGCCCGGTGGAGGCGGCTCGCAATCGCCGGCGGTGAATGAACCCGATGCCGATCCGGCAAGCACGAACCCATCAGCTGCCACAGCGTCCCAGGTATAGGAACCAGGTGCGAGGTCAAAGACGGCTCCTCCACCTGACGCAAGATAGGGGCCACCAGGACCGCTGATTGTCACCGTTGCGCCGGACGCAGGATCTATCGTCACCGTCACCGGCGTGGACGACGCTTGGCCGTCCCATGCGCACGATCCGGGGTCAACCGACACCGACACACCGTCCGGCGGGATCTGCTCGTTGGTGAAGGTGCAGGTAACGTCCTCTCGAGCAGCCAGCTCAATCTGTACGCCACTCTCAGACACCTGAACGGACGCATCTCCGCACGAGATGCCGGCCAGGTTCCAGCCAGATGGGACCGCTTCAGAGAGGTCATACACCCCGGCCTCCAGATCACTCCAGGTTGCCTGCCCGCCTGAAGCAATCTCCTGGATTCCCGCAGTATTCGGATCAGGATCCAGCGTGAACGAGAACGTCTGCTCGGTGTTGCCGGCCTCTTTGGTCACCGTGATCGACCCCGTTTGGGGCACGGGAACAAACGCCGCGCACACAGGGTGAATCGAGTTCGCGTACGTCTCCGGGTCTCCGGACGTCGGGTACGCCGTGTGCGTCGCCCACAGCTGCGTGAGCTCGGGAACAGACACGTTCGCGTTCACCTGTTGCGACAGGAAGTCGACATTGTCCGGAAGATCGTCGATGGTCCCGGACAGGAACCCCGGCGTAGCTCCCGATGCCATCGACACGTCGGAAAGCCGCCACTGCTCATTGGATTGCGACTGCGGCGAGGTGCTGTCGTGTGGGTCGTACGACCGAAGGTAGATGTCGTAGTAGCCCTCGGGAATCGCGACCGCCACCGGCCCGGTCTCCGCATCGGAGACCGTCAGATCGGAACGAATCATGGGTGATCCGAGATCCACGATGATCCCATCGGTGAATGGACAAGTCAGATCGGGTTCCGCCGTCTGTGCTGCCACGGGGCTTGCCATCACACTGAGTGACAAGACTGCCGTTGCCAGCGCGGCGCCCCACTTGAATAGACCTCTTCTCATCTCCGCCTCCTCGTTCAAGGGGCGGGCCGGTCTCACCACTGGCTCACTTCGACCCAGGTGACCGCAATTGCGGATCGAAGATCTACGCCTCCCGTTTTCCAGCCCAGACCACTATGTGTGGTCGGCTCGTCATCATAAGTGACCGTGCTGGCGATTTCAAGCACAGAGCGTCTGTTCGACGCCACGGAATGTGAAAATGGGTCGCTGAACCTAGGCCGAACGCTCTTTCGGGTCGGTGAAAGGCACGAGAGTCGGATTGACCCGCTCTGCGACGACATGTTCGTCGATCACAACCTTGGCAACGTCCTCGAAGGTCGGCAGGTCGTACATCGTGTCGAGGAGTACCTCTTCCATGATTGCGCGCAGTCCGCGTGCACCTGTGTTCCGCTTCAGCGCCTGGTCTGCAATCGCAACCAGCGCCTCATCGGTGAACTCCAGCACAACGCCATCCATTTCGAAGAAGCGGGTGTACTGACGAACTAGCGCGTTCTTTGGCGTCTGCAGGATCTCGACGAGCGAATCCCGATCCAGGTCATCGACCGTTGCAACGACCGGCAGCCTCCCCACGAACTCCGGGATGAGACCGAACTTGAGCAAGTCCTCAGGTAGGACCGCCTCGAGGAGCTCAGAAATCCTTCGCTCCTCCCGCGTCCTGATATCGGCTCCGAACCCGACTGCCCTGTTACCGACCCTCCGTCCAATCAGATCCTCGAGGCCGCCAAACGCGCCGGCGACGATGAACAACACATTGGTCGTGTCGATCTGGATGAACTCCTGGTGGGGGTGCTTCCTACCACCCTGCGGCGGCACCGATGCGACGGTTCCCTCCAGGATCTTGAGAAGTGCCTGTTGGACGCCCTCTCCCGATACGTCCCTCGTGATGGACGGGTTCTCCGCCTTGCGAGCGATCTTGTCGATCTCATCGATGTAGATAATCCCCCGCTCTGCCTTCTTGACATCGAAATCGGCGGCCTGGATGAGTTTCAACAGGATGTTCTCGACGTCCTCACCCACGTACCCGGCCTCGGTGAGAGCGGTTGCGTCTGCGAGGGCGAACGGTACGTTCAGGAGGCGAGCCAGTGTCTGGGCCAGGAGTGTCTTGCCACAGCCGGTCGGCCCGATCAACAGGATGTTCGACTTCTGGAGTTCCACATCCGCCGTGTCGCTGCCCGCTTGCACTCGCTTGTAGTGGTTGTAGACCGCAACAGACAAGACCTTTTTGGCGCGATCCTGTCCGACGACGTAGTCATCGAGGAACTCGCAGATCTCATGCGGAGTTGGAAGCTCCGAGATACCGACCGTTTCCTGCTCTGTGAACTCTTCGGCGATGATCTCGTTGCACAGCTCGATGCACTCGTCGCAGATGTACACGCCAGGACCGGCGATCAACTTCCGCACCTGCTTCTGCGACTTCCCGCAAAAGCTGCACTTCAGCAGCTCGCTGCCTTCGCCGAACTTGGCCATCTATGCTCCCGTCACTGCTGTGAGTTCTCGGCGAGTCAGGATGTCGTCGACGATCCCGTACACCTTGGCTTCCTCCGCCAGCATCCAGAAGTCGCGCTCGGTATCCAAAGTGACCTTCTCCATCGATTGACCGGTGTGGTCGGCGAGGATCTGGTTGAGCTGCTCGCGCATCTGCATGATCAGACGTGCCTGAATCTCGATGTCGGATGCTTGACCCTGTGCGCCGCCCGAGGGCTGGTGCAGCATGACCCTGGCATGAGGAAGGGCAAACCGCTTGCCCTTCTCTCCACCGGCCAGGATCACAGCGGCCGCCGAAGCGGCCATGCCCATACAAACCGTGGTCACGGCCGGCTTGATGTACTGCATCGTGTCGTAGATCGCGAACAGGGACGTGATCGATCCCCCCGGCGAGTTGATATAGAGGTAGACGTCCTTGTCCGGATCCTCGCTCTCGAGATGGAGCATCTGCGCCATGATGAGGTTGGCCACCGTGTCGTCGATAGGCGTTCCAAGGAAGATGATGCGGTCTTTCAACAACCGGCTGTAGATGTCGAACGCACGGTCGCCGCGACTCGTCGACTCGACGACCGTTGGGACGATGTAGTTCTCAGCGTTCATTCGGTCTCCTCCACCGGTTCGACATCCAGGTCGATTCGGTTTCCGTTCTCATCGATCGGGACAGCCGCGGCAGCGACCGTCTCGAGTGCCTTGCGACGCAGGATATCACCGCGCACGACATTCTCCCGTTCACCAAGCGATGACCGGAAGTCTTCGAGCTCCTGCCCTGCCTGCCCGGCGAGTGATTCGATCACCTCTCCGACTTCCTCGTCGGTTACCTCCAACTCCTCGGCCGCGACGATCGCATTGAGAAGGACGTCCGTTCGCACGTTGCGTTCGGCCTGGCCTCTCAGGTCACCCACAAACACATCCTGATCCTGCCCTGTGACACGGAGATAGTCACCGAGCGTGATGCCCTGCCGTTCGAGATCGTGAGCGAAACGGTGCAGGATCGCGTCCATCTCTGCGCCGATGATGCTTTCAGGAATCTCGATGTCCATCTCGTCGATGAGCTTCTCGAGTATCCCGTTTCGAAGCTGGGCAAGAGCGGTGGCCCGTTTGACGTCCGTCATCCGGCGGCGAAGGTCGTCCCGGAGCTCGTCGGCCGTGTCGAACTCGGTCACTTCGGCCGCCCACTCGTCGGTGAGTTCGGGAAGTCGTTTCTCCTTCACTTCCTTGACGAGCACTCTGAAGCTGACCGGTTCGCCGGCTCGATCGCCAAACCCGGCAGGAAGCGGACCATCGAAGGACACAATGTCGCCGGCCTTGGAACCAACGACGTGGTCATCGATTCCCGGGATGAACTGTCCTGAACCCACTTCGACAAGGAGGTCCTCGGCCTTCGCTTCATCCACGGGACTCCCGTCGCTCATCGCGCTGACGTTTATCGCGACGTAGTCGCCTTCGGCGGCCGGTCGCGCGACCGTCTCGAGTTCGGCGAACTGATCCCTCATCCGATCCACCTGGGACCGCAACTCCTCCTCACCGACCTCCGATGTGGTGATCTCGATTTCCCGGTCCCGGTACTCCGGAATCGTGTCGAGCTCGGGCCACAGAGTGATGCGAACCGTAACCTCGACGCCATCATCGAGCTCCTCGATCGAGTCGACGCTCGGATTGACGGCTGGGGTCAGGTCTGAGTCGGTGAGCGCCTCCGACACAATGCCCGGGAGCAGCTCGTCGATGGCGTCATCGCGAAGCCGCTTCAGTCCCACGACGGATTCAACGATCTTTCTCGGTGCATGTCCGGGCCGAAAGCCCTTGATCTTGACCTCGTGGGAGAGCTTGCGAGCCGCCCGATCCTCGGCTGCGCGAAGGTCGCCGCTCGGGACGACGAGCGTCATCAACTTCTCGAACGGACCGGCGTCAGAGATCTCTGTGTTCAAGGTGCCTCACTTCCGCGACGAAACGACGCGCTTGCGCCGCCTAGGGTGGCCGACGGGTTTCGAACCCGCGACCTCCGGGACCACAACCCGGCGCTCTATCCAACTGAGCTACGGCCACCACGAACCGAACCGGCGCCCCCGGGAGGATTCGAACCCCCGACCAAGAGCTTAGAAGGCTCCTGCTCTGTCCTCTGAGCTACGGGGGCAGAGCCCTTCGGTTCTCAGAGCGGGTGAAGGGAATCGAACCCTCATGACCAGCTTGGAAGGCTGGAGCTCTACCATTGAGCTACACCCGCGCCGGCCGCAGGATAGTGCGGCCTCCGCGCACGTCGGGCTGGCCGGATTTGAACCGGCGACCCCCTGCTCCCAAAGCAGGTGCGCTGCCAAACTGCGCCACAGCCCGGTGACCGGGCATTGTGCCACACACAGGCGCAAGCGGGAACCCGAGCCACACCCGCCTCGTGCACAGGGTTCGTGTCAGTTCGACACAACACGGACACATGGCACAGGAGGATGGGTTGGATGCCGTCGCGCGATTGCAGCACGTCGATCAGCAACGTCTATCCTGCTCGAGGGGTCGCTAGCTCAACCTGGCAGAGCAACGGACTCTTAATCCGCAGGTTGTGGGTTCGAATCCCACGCGACCCACTCAGATCAGATCGGCGAGTCTTCCGATCTTCGCGAATGCCTCGAGCGCCTCATCGATCTGATCATCCGTATGAGTAGCCATGCAACTCGTCCTCAATAGCTGCCGCCCATTCGGCGTCGCAGGCGAGACGACCGGATTCGTGTACACGCCCTCGTCGAGCAGCATCCGCCACATCCCGAACGTCACCATGTCGTCGCCGACGATGACCGGCACGATGGGAGATACGGAATTGCCCGTGTCGAACCCCAGCTCCTGTAGACCAGTTCTCCATCGATCCCCGTTGCGCTGCAGTTGCTCGACGCGTTCGGGTTCCGACCGCATGATTTCCAGTGCGGCGAGGGCAGCTGCGGCGTTCGGCGGTGGAATGGACGCGGAGAAGATCATCGCCCTTGCATGATGCTGCACGTAGTCGATGATCTGTTCATCCCCGGCGATGAATCCTCCGAGGGAGGCGAACGACTTCGAGAACGTCGACATGATCAGATCCGTCTCTTCGGTGACACCAAAGTGGGCTGCAGTCCCCTTGCCTCCACCTATGACCCCCATGCCGTGGGCATCATCCACCATGACCCGCGCTCCATGACGGTGACAGATCTCGAGCAGCTCGGGCAGAGGCGCGAGGTCACCCTCCATGCTGTACAGCCCGTCGACAACCACGAGCCTGCCCTGATCGTCCGGTGTCATCGCCAGCTGGCGCTCGAGGTCATCCAAATCGTTGTGACGGAACCGCTTGATCCTCCCCCACCCGAGCCTCGCAGCGTCGACGATGCTCGCGTGATCGTCCTTGTCGAGGAACGCGGTGTCGTTGCGGCCGAGAAGCGAGGAGATCGTGCCGAGGTTGGTCTGCATCCCCGTCGAGAAGACGAGTGCAGCTTCCTTGCCCACGAAACTGGCGAGCTGCCGTTCCAATTCGAGATGCATCTCGAGCGTTCCGTTCAGGAACCTGGATCCGGTGCAGCTCGTCCCCATCTCCTCGATGGCCTTCATGGCCGCCTGACGCACCTTGGGGTGCGTCGTAAGACCCAGGTAGTTGTTCGATCCGAACATGAGAATCCGGCGACCTTGGTAGACGGCCTCGGAGCCTTCATTGCTTTGCAGGGGCAAGAAGTAGGGGTAGAACCCGGCCTCGCGAGCTTGCCGAGCGCGTTCGTAGACCAGGGCTTTGTCGAACACGTCTGCGTGCTTCGTAGCGGCGTTCATCCTGTCCCGGCCTTTCTCATCGCCTTCTTGAGGTCGTGGTCCATGATCATCCGAACCAGTCCCGGAGCGTACCGATTGACTCGCCAGATCCAACCGGACCCCTTCGGATGGATACTGAACTTCCCGTCGAGAATCCCGTCGACGAACGTGTGAGCCACCCGTTCAGGTGACAGCATCCCGGCCGCCTCGGACATGATCGCCGTCTCGGCCGGCTTCGTCTTGTTCTCATTTGCCAGACCTGGGGTGTCTGTATCCGGTGGATAGAGCACGGACACACCGATCCCGCTGGGTTTCAACTCGTGGCGAAGTGTCTCGGCCAACCCGACGATGGCGAACTTCGCCGGAGCGTAGGCGCCGTAGCCGATCATCCCGAAGTACCCCATCATCGACGAGATGAAGGAGATGTGTCCGCTATGGCGCTCGACCATGCCCGGCAAGAGCGTCAGCGTAGGAATCAGCTGGCTCAGGTAGTTGATCTCCAGCTGACTGCGGAAATCCTCGAGTCGAAGATCCCGCACATAACCGGGAAGGGCTGCGCCCACACAGTTGATCAAGTGATCGGGAGCGCCTCTTCGATCGACGAAATCGTCAAGCGCCGAAGCCAGCGCGTGGCTGTCAGTCGTGTCGGCGGCGATCGTTTCGACGAACTGCTGCCCGCCGCCGACCAGCTGGGACAGCTCCTGGGCGGTATCGGCGAGCGCAGCATGACCTCGCGCTATGAGTGCGGCCGACCCGCCACGCTGAACTACCTCTCGTGCCGTCGCTCTCCCGATGCCCATCGAGGCGCCGGTGATGACGGACACCGTGCCTGCGAATCCTCGGTTCACCACAGGGGCAGAATACACAGGCGATCGGCGTCGGGACGGCTACGAGATGGCACAATGGCAGCCCGCGGGCGTAGCCGAATTGGCATAGGCGCCAGACTTAGGATCTGGTGGGCGTAAGCCTGATGTGGGTTCGAGTCCCACCGCCCGCACCCTTTCGCATCATCCGGCACGATCCGACCACTCAGAGCAGCCTGGAAATAGCAACCATCCTGGAAGCGCTGCGCCGTGTCGGATCGACCACCGTCGAACCACGAGGGGCTCCGACACTCGGCGGTCATCTCGTCGTCAGGACGGCTGACCGGACCGTCGCATTCGTCGCGACCGGAGCGATCGGGCCGGGTGTACGACCTCGTGGTCGTGGGGCCAGGCCCCATCGCCACATGCGTTTTACATGGTGGCCGAGATGGCACGTCAATGTGTACGCGAGCCACCTCGGGGACGGGCTGCTTCTCAACGTCAGATCCTGGGTCGACCGACCTCTTCGCTCCGTCGAGCCGTTCGGAGTCCCGCATACTAGTCCCGATGCCCGGCCTGAAATAGGTTCGACGAACCATTGCCCAAGCCGACGGTCAAGCGTTAATCTGTGTGCAATGGCCACCAAGCGTGGCGATGGGGCTGGAGTTCGTGGACGTGCGGACCCTAAGAAAACAAGGGACAGAATCGGGAGGCGGCCCTCACCAGGGTCGATGCGCATATGGTCGATCAAGCTAGGGAGTACCTCGAACCGGATTTGCGCGACCACGCGTCCGACGCGCTGGTCGTCGACATCAGGGGGGAGGCTGTCGTCGATCTCCGGGAGGTCATCGATCTCCGGACGATGGAACAGCCCAAGGAGGGTCCGGCCCGTAGCTACCTTCGGGCCGACGAGGGGATTCTGGGTGCTCCGCTGTGGGAGCGGCAGATCAAGCGGTTCGTCGACATCGCCACCTCGGTGTTCTTCCTGATCGTCTTCTCGCCGATCCTGCTACTCGCTGCGGCCGCCGTGAAGCTCACGTCCCCCGGTCCCCTCTTCTACATCCAGGAGCGCGTTGGCAAGGGCGGCAAGGTCTTCCGGTTCGCGAAGTTCCGGTCCATGCTCGACGGGGCGCACACACAACTCGACGATCTCCGCCACCTCAACGAGGTCGACGGGCCTGTGTTCAAGATGAAGGACGACCCGCGTATCACCCCTGTCGGGCGGTTCATGCGCAAGTACAGCATCGACGAACTTCCCCAGCTCGTTCACGTACTGACAGGCACGATGAGCCTGGTCGGTCCCCGACCGCCAATTCCGGCCGAAGTCGCCACATACGACGAGTGGCATCGGCAACGCCTCCTCGTCAAGCCGGGCATCACGTGCATCTGGCAGGTGAGCGGCCGATCGGATCTCGACTTCGAAACGTGGGTGACGCTCGATATCGAGTACATCCGCACATGGAGACCCTGGCTCGATTTCGTGATCCTGGTGAAGACCATTCCCGCGGTCCTCTTCGCCAAAGGCGCCTACTAGCCCTCGCAGGCCGTCTAGTGTCACGACCACACCGAGTGGCCATCGGCCCACAGAGTCACGCTACAAGGGAACACGCCACATGAGAATCCTCGTCACCGGACACAACGGATACATAGGCGCGATCCTCGTGCCCATGCTCCAGGAAGCGGGCCACGACGTCGTAGGGCTGGACTCCTACTGGTTCGCGGAGTGTCATCATGGGCCGGCTCCCGTCGATCCGGTCGCCTTGCACAAGGATCTTCGTGACATCACACCCTCGGATCTCGAGGGGTTCGACGCCATCATGCACCTCGCAGCCCTCTCCAACGATCCTCTCGGCGACCTGAACCCCGACTACACGTTCGACATCAACCTGCGCGCCTCCGTCGACCTCGCCAAAGCGGCCAAGACCGCGGGAGTGCCTCGCTTCGTCTTCTCGTCATCGTGCTCGCTCTACGGAGCGCCCGATACCGACGAGTTCGTCGATGAAGCGGCGGCGTTCGCTCCCATCACTCCCTACGGACTCTCCAAGATCCAGGTCGAGCAGGAAGTCGCCGGTCTCGCAGACGACACCTTCAGCCCCACCTACCTCAGGAACACGACAGCCTACGGGTGGTCGCCTCAGCTCAGGGGCGACATCGTCGTGAACAATCTCGTCGCTTACGCCTTCACTACCGGCGAAGTGCTGATCAAGAGCGACGGAACGCCATGGCGGCCTTTGGTGCACGTCGAAGACATCGCTCGTGCGTTCCTCGCGACCGCCGAAGCACCGAGAGAGTTGATCCACAACCAGGCGTTCAACGTCGGCCGTACCGACGAGAACTACCAGATCTCGACGGTGGCCGAGATGGTTGCGGACGTGGTGCCTGACAGCAAGGTCGTTTATGCACCGGGAGGCGAGCCTGACACCCGGAGCTACCGTGTCGACTTCTCGAAACTCGCAACGACACTTCCCGACGCACAGCCGAAGTGGACCGTCCGCGAAGGCATCGAGGAGCTGTATCTGGCGTACCAGCGGTACGGACTGACGCTCGAGCAGTTCCAGACTCGCTTCCTACGTATCCGGCACCTGCGGAAGCTGCTCGGAGAGGGACGGCTGACCCCTTCGCTGAGATGGGCCAATGGAGCAGACAATGGCTGAGACGTCCGGACCAACCTGCCGGTTCTGCGGCACCTCACTCGAGTTCACGTTCGTCGATCTCGGAATGTCGCCCTTCTGTGAGAGTTTCCTTCGCGAGGATCAGCTCGACCAGATGGAAGGCTTCTTTCCGCTCCATGTGTATGTGTGCGATCAGTGCTACCTCGTTCAGTTGGAGGAGTACTTGCCGCCCGAGGACATCTTTGCCGAGTACGCCTACTTCTCCGCGTACTCGGACAGCTGGCTCTCCCACGCCAAGGCATACGTCGACATGATCACGGAACGTCTCGGGCTCGACACATCGTCGCAGGTGGTCGAACTTGCCAGCAACGACGGGTACCTCCTCCAGTACTTCGTGCAGAAGGGCATTCCAGCGCTCGGAATCGAGCCGGCCGCCAACGTGGCGCACGCCGCCATCGAACGGAACGTGGAAACGCTCGTGGAGTTCTTCGACGACGAACTCGGTCAACTCCTCGCCGGTGCCGGCCGGTCCGCCGATCTCATCATCGGCAACAACGTCCTGGCCCAGGTCCCGAATCTGAACTCGTTCGTCGAGGGCATCCGCCTGCTGCTTGCACCCGGTGGGGTGGTCACAATCGAGTTCCCCCATCTCCTTCGACTGATGGAAGAGAACCAGTTCGACACCATCTACCACGAGCACTTCTCCTATTTCTCCTTCTCGACGGCCGAGCGGATCTTCGCGGCACACGGGATGACCCTCTTCGACGTCGACGAGCTGCCAACCCACGGTGGTTCCCTGCGCATCTACGGAAGGCACGCCGGCGACACATCCAAGCCGGTGAGCGCCGCTGCCATTGCTCTGCGGGAGAGGGAAGAAGCGGCGGGTTTGAACGGTCTCGACGCCTACCGTCTCTTCAGAGAGCAGGTCGAAGCCACGAAACGTGACCTCCTCACCTTCCTGATAGAGCGACGTCGCGAGGGGGCAACGATCGCCGGATACGGAGCTCCGGGAAAGGGCAACACGCTGCTGAACTACTGCGGCATCCGGACCGACTTTCTCGAGTACACCGTCGATCGGAACCCGTACAAGCACGGGATGTACCTTCCCGGCACGCACATCCCGATCTACCCGCCGGACAGGATCGCGGAGACCAAACCCGACTACATCTTGATTCTGCCCTGGAACTTGAAGGACGAGATCTCCAAGCAACTCGCCTATACGGGCGAGTGGGGTGCCAAACTGGTCGTGCCGATCCCCAAGGTTCAGACGCTATGACCATCGAGAGACCATGAAGGTCGTGTTGTTCTGCGGAGGTGAGGGAACCCGACTCCGGGACTACTCGGAGACGATTCCCAAGCCGATGGTTCCGGTCGGGTACCGCCCGATTCTCTGGCACGTCATGAAGTACTACGCGCACTTCGGACACAACGACTTCGTCCTCGCCCTCGGGTATCGCGCCGACGCCATCAAGGACTTCTTCCTTCACTATGAAGAGGCCGTCTCCAACGACTTCGTCCTCTCCGACGGTGGGAAACACATCGAACTGGCGAACAGTGATATCGCCGACTGGACGATCACATTCGTCGATACGGGCACCGCCTCGACCATCGGAGAGCGGCTCCGACGTGTTCGCCACTATCTCGATGCCGAAGAGGTCTTCCTGGCGAACTACGCGGACGGGGTCACGGACCTCCATCTTCCCTCCTACATCGAAGGGTTCATGGAGACGGGTGCCGTCGCAAGTTTCGTGGCCATCCGGCCACCAGGTAGCTATCACGCCGTCGAGATCGACGACGAGGGATGGGTGAACGCCACGAAGCCCATCGCATCGACCGACACGTGGATCAACGGCGGATACTTCATCCTCAGGCACGAGATCTTCGACTACCTCCACGAAGGCGATGAACTCGTCGTTGAGCCGTTTGCCCGGCTGATCGAGCGGCGCCTGCTGGTGGCCCATCGCCACCACGGCTTCTGGGCGCCGATGGACACATTCAAGGACAAGCAGCTCCTCGACGATCTGTACCGTAAGGGCAACGCTCCCTGGCAGGTATGGAATCACACCGAAGAGTCCTGACAAAGAGTTCTCCATGAGACACCTCGCGCTGAGCACGCCGAACCCCACGATCCTCTGCCTCGGAGCCCACAGCGACGACATCGAGATCGGGTGTGGAGGCACGGTCCTCCAGCTCCTCGGCTCGTTGCCCTCGGCGTCGGTCTGGTGGGTCGTGTTCAGCGGGTCCGGTGAGCGCGCAGAAGAGGCTCGCCGCGGCGCAGAGTTGTTCGCCGGCGATCGACTTGCACACTTCGAGGTCCACGACTTCCGAGATGGCTTTCTCCCCAGCCACTTCGGAGACGTGAAGGAGCGATTCCGCTCCCTGGCCGTGGACCCCGATCTGATCTTCACCCATAGGAGAAGTGACGCCCACCAGGATCACCGTCTGATCGCCGAACTGACGTCGCAGACATTCCGCGATCACCTGATTCTCGAGTACGAGATCCTCAAGTACGACGGCGACATGGGGAGCCCCAATGTTTACGTGCCGCTCGACGAGCAGCACGTGACGCGAAAGGTCGAGAACCTCCATGAGGCGTTCACCTCACAGCGGTCCAAGCCCTGGTTCGACGAGACCGTCTTCAAGTCCTTGATGACGATCCGGGGCGTTGAATGCAGATCCCCCTACGCAGAGGCCTTCTACGGATCCAAACTGGTACTGCGTGGCTGACGTCTGCTGGAGCTGCGGGGCCGGCGGGCTCATCTCGTTCTTTGAGGCACCCTCGATCCCGACCAGCTCGTGCGTCCTTCTCCCAACCAGGCAGGCGGCGCTCGAGTGGCCGGTCGGAGATCTCCGCCTCGTGTTCTGCCCGAAGTGTGGATTCATCCAGAATGATCTCTTTGATCCCAACCTGGTCGACTACACCCAGCCCTACGAGGAGAGTCAGGCCTTCTCCTCGACCTTCTCGCGCTTCGCTACCGAACTCGCGGAACATCTCATCGACACCTACGACCTGCACGGCAAGGACATCCTCGAGGTCGGCTGCGGGAAGGGTGACTTCCTGAGAATGCTCTGCGAGCTCGGCGACAACCGGGGGCTCGGCATCGACCCGGCCTTCGCCGAAGGGCGACTGGACACCGCCGCCGACGTCACCGTGCGCAAGGAGTTCTTCTCGGAATCGACCACCCACCTCAGCGGGGACTTGATCGCGTGCATCCACACGCTGGAACACATCCAGCCGGTCGGCCACTTCGTTCGACTGCTCAGGGAGTCGGCAGGCGGGCGCACGGGCTCCGTGCTCTTCGTCGAGGTACCCGACACCATGCGCATCCTGGTGGAGGGTGCCTTCTGGGATGTGTACTACGAGCACTGCTCCTACTTCACGCTGGGGTCGCTCGGACGTCTCCTCCAGCGGGAAAAGTTCGGCCTTCGATCACTCGAGACCGGGTACAACGACCAGTACCTGCTCGCCGAGGCGTCGGCGAAGACAACCGGTGGCATGCCTCCTGTTGCCGACATCGAGGCCATCCAGCGCAATGTGCACGCGTTCACAGATGCCGCCTCCCGATCGCGAGCACGATGGCAGAAGAAGCTGGAGGCCGCAGCAGTCGCCGGCAGGCGGGTTGTGGCGTGGGGGGCGAGCTCGAAAGGTGTGGGGTTCCTGACGGCTCTCGAGGCAGGTCGAACCGTGGGTAGCGTCGTCGACATCAATCCGTACAAGCAAGGCAGGTTCATGCCGGGAACCGGGCAAGAGATCGTTGCGCCCGAGTCACTCCCGTCGGAACCGCCGGATCTCGTGATCGTGATGAATCCGATCTACCTGGACGAGATCACCCTCGATCTGGCGAGTCGCAATCTGTTCCCCGAGATCGTGGCGGTCTGATCAGGCGACGAGAATCTCGGTAACGATCCCCATGTCGGCCAGTCGCTTCTCGATCTCTTCTCGGTAGATCTCGTTGGCGATCACGACGATGTCGGGAGGATCGTCCATGAGAGCGTCAGGTGGCGCGATGAGCTGACCGGTACCGGCCATGTGCTTGCCCCACTTGCGAGGGTTGATGTCGATGGCAAGAGGGATGTCTGCGGAAGCCCCAACAGC
>Ga0307417_10000062_pt1 | contig 42441 bp, 39 predicted proteins | sample SalMarWE160210MG_2_FD_202514 | JGI IMG/M metagenome (GOLD analysis project Ga0307417, IMG submission 202514) | Salt marsh sediment microbial communities from the Plum Island Ecosystem LTER, Massachusetts, United States - WE1602-10 | ecosystem: Environmental > Aquatic > Marine > Intertidal zone... | reverse complement strand
AAGGAACAGGACTGGGCCTCTATATCTGTCATGAACTGGTGGCTGGTCTGGGCGGCCGCATAGAGGTGGAGAGCGAGCTAGGCCGGGGAAGTAGTTTCAGGGTACTGCTGCCGGGCAAGGGGAAGGGAGAAATAATTTGAATGAACAATTCGATTATTGTCATTGATGATGAACAGGATTTCCTGGAAACGGTCAGAAGGGGTTTGATTACCTCCGGATTCCGGAATATTCGATTGGAGAGCGATCCCAGAAAGGCCCTGGCCCTTTTTGAAGGGGGGGAATCCATAGCCGTTGCCCTGATCGATATCTCCATGCCGTTCTTAAATGGTGTGGAGCTTCTTGAAGCCATCAAGAAAATCCGGCCTGCCACGGAGTGCATCATGGTGACGGCCATGAACGAAGCCAGGCTGGCCGTTGAATGTCTCAAGAAAGGGGCCTATGACTACCTGGTCAAGCCCGTTTCCCGGGAAGACCTGGTTTCCGCCATTGATCGCGCATTGGAACGCAGGAAACTCCTTGATATCCTGAATATGCGGAAAGACGATGCCGTGCCCAGGCTCCGGCACCCGGAGGCCTTCAGCTCCATCATCACAAGTTCCGCCAATGTGATCAAGATATTGAAGGAGGCGGAACTTCATGCCCCGAGCAGGGTGCCGATTTTAATCACCGGAGAAAGCGGAACCGGAAAAGAACTCCTGGCCAGGGCGATCCATCTGGCCAGTTCCAGGGCCAAATTTCCATTTTCCGCCATAAACATGGCCTCCCCCGCAGGCTCGATGGGTCTTTTTGATGCCGAGTTCTTCGGCCACACCAAGGGAGCCTTTACAGGGGCCGAAAAAGAGCGTATGGGCCAACTGCAGCGTTCGAATCGGGGAACCCTCTTCCTTGATGAAATCGGGATTCTGCCAGCCGAGTTCCAGGGCAAATTGCTCCGCGTGCTGCAGGATGGAGAATTTACCAGACTGGGCTCCGACAAATCCCAGAAGGTGGACATACGTCTCATCACAGCCACCAATGAAGATCTGACCCGATTGATGGCCAAAGGGGCCTTTCGAAAGGATCTCTACTACAGGCTCAGGGGGGCTTGGCTTCACCTTCCGCCCCTCAGGGAAAGAAGAAATGACATTCCCCTGTTGATAGAAAGTTTCCTGGATGAATTCTCTCCCATCGCCGGGCCCGGGAGAATCGATGCAGAAACCATAAGCGTATTGCTGGAGTATGACTATCCCGGAAACATCAGGGAACTCAGGTCCATTATCCAATCGGTCGTTAATCTGGCCCAGGGCAAACCCATTACGCCAAATCTTCTACCCGATGATATTCGAAGAAAAAGGCGGGTCCCCAGGCATGACGCCCGGTCCGGATCCGAATCCTTGGATTCTCTGGCGGCGGTGGAGAAGGCTCATATTCTAAAGGCCTATAATATCACGGGCAGAAACAAGGCCTTGACGGCCAGATTGCTGGCCATTGGGTTGTCCACCCTGCGCAGGAAACTGGAAGCATACGGGGAAGATTAGCGATGCCAAAACAGACCCTTCCAAAATGAATCTGTATTTTCTAACCTATTGAATTCAGAAGAATAATATCCGCAAGCCATATCAAAATGGTGCTTTCCCCATGCGCGTCCCACCATCCCGATCATACCTCGGCAACACCATAGTTTGTCTCTAATCTATTGAATTAAATATGACTATTCAATCCGTTCTCCGGAACATGTCCGGTGGCATGGTAAATGCGTAATCAATTTATCAATGAAAGGGCTCATCATAACCTTGGAGATTGACTTGGAAATTATTGAGCAGCGGAGGTGCGCCCATTGAACCGAGGGGGGATCGTGTCCTTCGGAGGAAGGGAAAGTGCTGTGGGGAGGGAGACTGCACCCGGCTCTCCTGCTGACTCAAAAACCATTTGTGTTTTTGAAGAGGGGGCCTCCAAATTGGAAAAAATCGTCATCCTAACGGAACGACCCCAGGAAAACGACAGCCTGATTTCCTATTTGAGGTCCTTGTTCCCCGACTGTGAGATAAGGATGGTGTCAAGGCCGGTAGCGCTCATTGGAGAAGGTTCTGTGGACCCATGGCATGTCGCGGCAGGCAATGGGAAGAAAAAGGAATAAGAAGGCCCCGGTTTTTTTGGATCACAGCGGGAAAGATTGCCGCCGAGAATAACCAGTGATGAAACGAGACAGCATGGGGATCGAGGAGGATTGCAAATGGAGATTACTAAAAAGCCCATCAAGAAACATGGAAGAAGAAATGTGTTCTGCCCTCATTATCGGGCATGTCTGGACTATGCCATCAGCCAATCGTGGGATGGCTGGAGATGTGGTGGTTGCGAATACATGTCGGTCAAAGAACCGAGGGAGGAGATATTTTATGGGGATGAGGGGTCGGTCGCGTACTACACGCTATCCCGGGACGTGAATTGGTAGGGCTGTGTGCATGTGAAATTTCTATTCATAGTTGTGATTGTTCTGTCGATAAAGGAGTGGACCGATGAAAACACTGGTCAGTCATATTGTAAAGGCCCTGGTGGACTATCCTGAGCAGGTCAAAATTGATGAACTGAAGGGAGATCAGACCTCCATTTATGAATTGAGGGTTGCCAAAGAGGACTTCGGAAAAGTCATTGGAAAACAGGGGCGGAACGTGTCGGCAATACGTACCATCTTGAGCGCGGCTTCTTCCAAAGCGAAAAAACGAAGCCTCCTCCAGGTGCTCGAATAGTCGGGGAGCCAGACATGGCGCAGGATATGTTTTGGCATTGAGGGATTTGGATTTCATTTGATATTTGTTTATTTCCGGCTTGCCCGGCTCCGGCCGGTTTACCCGGGTCAGGGAGGTGAAAAAATGGCAAGGATGCTCGATGATCCCGCGGGAAACGATAGGCTGATTTCCTGGCTTAAGGTGATGTTTCCTGAAGCCGGGGCAGAATCCGTATTAAGACCGGCTGAGAATCCCCACAAGAGGTCGGTTTACCTGAAGACTCCGGGGACAGGCAGAAGGAATACGCCTTACGGTTTGATTTCCTACCTCCTGTCGGGCCGAAGTCCTCGATCGCCCCGAATCCACACAACCCAATGAAACGGCCTTTCCAAACCCCATTGAAATGGAAGGCCTCGGGTCCGGGATAACGAAAGCCGGGCTTTCGGGTCCCTGACCTTTACTTTCTTTTTCCACCAGCGTACCATGTGTCCTCTTTGAAATGATCGCCTGATTTTCCGCAAGAGGACGCCACCCATGAATGTTTTCGCTCTGATTATATTGCCTGCCATCCTTGCAGAAGTTTTCCTCCACATCTTCGCAGATGTGTTGAATTTGAGAGCACTTCACGAGGATCTTCCGTCTGGTTTCCAGGATGTCTTCGACGAAGAAGGGTATGGCAAGTCCCAGAAATATCTCAGGACGAATACACGTTTCGGCTGGCTGACCTCCGGCTTCAGCCTCGCTGTTTTCCTGGCATTCTGGTTCGGGCGGGGGTTCCCGTTTCTCGATGGTTGGATGCGTTCTTTAGAACAGGGACCGATCCTGACGGGTCTACTCTTCATAGGAACCCTGGCAGTGGTCAAAGGGTTGCTGTCTCTGCCTTTCAAATTATACGGAACGTTTGTCATTGAGGAGCGATTCGGATTCAACAGGACCAGCCGGCGGGTTTTCTTCATGGATATGTTGAAAGCAACGTTCCTTGGGGTTGTGCTCGGCGTGCCTCTTATCGCCGGCATCCTGGCCTTTTTTCAATTCGCCGGTGAGCATGCATGGATCTATTGCTGGTTTGGCGTAACGCTCTTTATGCTCGGGGTCACTTTTGTTGCTCCCACCTGGATCATGCCCCTCTTCAACAAGTTCACACCCCTTGAGCCGGGTGAGCTCAGATCGGCGATCCTTTCTTATGCCCGATCCATTGATTTTCCCGTTGAGAATATTTACGTCATGGACGGCTCAAAACGTTCCGGCAAGTCCAACGCCTTCTTCACCGGATTCGGAAAACACAGGCGCATCGTCCTTTTTGATACCCTGATCGAGCAACATGCCGTTCCGGAACTGGTAGCAGTCCTGGCTCACGAAACCGGACACTTCAAGAAGAAGCATGTCCTCAAGACCCTCATCCTTGGGATTGTACAAACCGGAGTTATGTTTTACATACTCTCTCTTTTCATCTCCTCCCAAGGCCTTTTTGATGCCTTTTATGTTGGGCCGCGATCCGTTTATGCGGGACTGGTGTTCTTTGCGATCCTCTATTCCCCCCTGGAATTTGTGATGGGTCTTTTCTTGAAAATGTGGTCCAGAAGAAATGAGAGAGAGGCGGATCGCTTTGCTGTTGAAACGACACGGAATCCGCGGGCATTTGCCATGGCACTGAAAAAACTGTCGGTTCACAACCTGTCAAATCTTCAGCCCCATCCCTTTTACGTTTTCTTGAACTATTCACATCCGCCGATCCTGGAGCGGATCAGGGACATCAACAGGATTTCAGGATAAGCCCCGGGCTAGGCCGGGGAGTCGTGACTATTTCATCATGAGAAGGGGAAAGCCTTGTATGGGTATAAAGAGTAAGTGCCTTATCTTTCTAATTTTAATGGGAATCGTAGATGTGGTGATTCCTGTCCCGATCATCGGGATTTTCCTTATCTATGTTCTGTTCCAGAGGCCACCCTGGTTTTTAGAAATGGTGAAGGAAATCTATGGCACAGGATAGGGCGTCCGGTTTCTGTCCGGAAGCAGGGAGACAGGATCTCAGGTGATCTATCGGGTCCGGAAAAACGGATTGGTCATCCGTTCATGGCCGATGCTGCTGGCCGGTCCATGACCCGGGTAGATGCGCAGATCATCGCCCAGTGGGAATATCTTCTTGAGGACCCCTTCCAGGAGTGCGGAATGATTTCCACCTGGGAAATCCGTCCTCCCGATTGAGCCGGCAAAGAGAGTGTCGCCTGTGAAAACAGCTCCCGCTGTGTGAAAGCAGACTCCTCCCGGGGAGTGCCCCGGCGTGTGGATGACCTTGAGGGAATAGCCACCCACTTGAATTTCCTGACCCTCGTCAAGATAACCGTCCGGTTGAAAATCGAGCCCCGAAGCGTCCAGGGCGTGGATCCAGACCGGGGCCTGCGTAATCCGCTTGAGTTCCGCGGCGCCGCCGATGTGGTCCACATGGCCATGTGTGATGAGGATGTATTTTATTTTGAGACCGTTTTTTGAGATTTCCTTGACAATGCGGAACACCTCATCGCCCGGATCGATGACCAGGCCATCACCCGTTTTCTCCCACCCGAGTACGTAGCAGTTTGTCTGGTAAGGGCTGACCACTATTTTTCGAAGCATCCTGTCTCCTCTTGGTTTCTCCTGAAATTCATTCGATTCGTGTATTCTCGCTAACCCACCTGCCGTCTGCCTCTGAGAAAGGAGTATCAATCAAGTCACTTACTGCAGTTGCATTCAGTACGGGTATGCTGAATGTGTGCATGGTAGCATGCTCCAGATATCCGGGCAAATGTTTTCCTCATTGAGTGAGCTGTCACGAAGGTTGCTTGTAAAGTCCTGCAAATTTTGTTTCAATGATTGCATGAGTCAAACGGGATGTCCATGTGTCCCTATGAATCCTGACTGTCCATGCAATGAAGGAACACAAGAAAGGATGAGCCATGATCTACGAAAGATATCCGAAAGAAGTGGTGTTAACTGATGGGAAAGAGGTAGTGCTGAGGCCCGTCGATCGTTCGGTCCTGGAGAAACTGGTGTCTTTTTATCGGAAGCTACCCCCGAAAGACCGGTGGTTTTTGAAAGAGGACCCCTGCAAACCGGAGGTGATCGAGCAATGGATCGATAACCAGGAAAGAGGCAATGCCTTTTGTATCACTGCTGTTTGTGAGGAAGAGATCGTGGCGCATGCCAGTCTCCTGTGGCGGTCCGCTGGTGGAAGAAAACATGTGGGGATACTCAGGATTATGGTGGGAGAGCCCTTCAGGGGCAAAAGGCTGGGAACCTGGATGGTATTCGACCTGATCAAGAGGGCCATGGACCTGGGACTCAAAAAGATGCGTGCTGATTTTGTGGTGGGATTCGAGGATCTTGCCATTGAAGCCGTTCAGAAACTGCATTTCTCAAAGGGAGGCGTGTTAAAGGACTTCGTCTGTGATCAAATGGGGAAATATCACGACTGCCAGATAATGATAAAAGATCTCCATGAAGAGTGGGGGGATTTCTGATAACCCCGATGGAAATGCCAAACCGGAACCGCAAGAAACTGGAGCTCTCCATTCAGGGGAAAAAGGTGACCATTCGCTCCTTCTTATCCCCCGATGAAATTGCCGGACTTTCATTCAACAAGAGCATGCCGGGGTATGCCCGTTACAGACCCATCGTATCGGACAAAAAAACTCTGATAAAGGTTGCCTCAATTCCGGATGTCAATGTGACCCTGGCCATTGGGCCGGACCGGAGGATCATAGGCCTGGGAATATTGGAATATCCACTACCTGAAGAACGCTGGAACGGGGTGGGAGAGCGGGTGATGATGGAAGTGGCAGCCATAGAGGTGAGCATCCCCTGGCGGTCCCTCGGACTGTCCAAACATATTCTCAGCCTACTGGTGAATCATCCCTTGAGTGATGAACGTATTTTATATATGGTGGGATATTCATGGACATGGGACATCGACGGCAAGAGCCTGTCGGCCATGGGGTACCGGAATATGCTCATTAATATATTCAGCCGGGAAGGGTTCAGGATTTACCAGACCAATGAACCCAATGTCATGTTGCGGCCTGAAAACCTCTTCATGGCAAGGGTGGGTAGCCATATATCCGAAACGGTTCAAGAACGATTCAAGTGGATCCGCTTTGGTCTGGATCCTGATTTGTAATCTGCATTTGGTTGAACTTCTCTGATGTACCCACCGGCCCTCCTCTTCCAATCGCTACCACTGAAAAATCCTGTTACAGCCGTAAGCGTCTAACGCTCTCATGAGGGTTCCATCATCGCGCCTTTCCTCTTCAATGCATGAGGGGCGGAATGTGTCACCGTTTCATTCACGGACTGCAGGCCGGCCGTTGCAGGGAAAAAAGCAAGGGCGGTCTTGTGCAGGGAGCTTCCGCTCTGAAGAGACAAGATCTGAGTCGTGAGGTAAACTTTTTACAACCTGTAAAGAAAACGGACAGGCGTTTTGCTGACCGCCCTCAATGAAGGCATTTTGTGTTTCCTGAAAACCTATTCTTTTCAAAACGTTGACCCCAACACCCTTATCCGGCCGCTCTGCACAGTTCTTGATAAAGTAAGAAGTAAATGCTTCAGGAATGATGACTTCGTAAAAGGTCCATGGAGGGACTTCTTACGACTACATCAAGTATTCTTGCTCGGCCCAGATCTATGAGGCACTGGAAAAGGCACGGATTGAGGCTTTTACCAAGAGGACCGGGATAATCGCAGGCCCCAGTTTTGTCGCATCCAGTGTGGGAAAAGGGAAAAAGGGGTCAGCCCAAAGCCGTGCCCTCCGGACCCGGATTCTTAGGGGCAACCATTTCGCGAAGGTCTTTCAGGATTTTCCGTCGCTGGTGGTTCATGGCGTCGCCATTTGCCATGATCATGTCCAGTTGTCGGGTGTGAATGATGAGGTAACCCAGGACGCGAAGGCGTTCCTCCATGAAGGACTGCTCATATCCTTCCAGCCTGGCAAATGCGGCGTCCTCCCGAATCTGTGTATGGAAATCATATTGATCGAGAATCTCCGACACAAAATGCGCCCTGGCGATCCTCCTCTCCAGGTTTGCCGCGCCACCCTTGAACTGGAAGCTGATGTAGTTTTCGATAGCCCTTTCTCCAACAATGGCTTCCACAGTTGAAAAATGGAAACCGAATCTGGATTGAAGGCTGCAGAAGTTCCTTGAAATCATGAAGTAATTGCGCATGCCGTAGGAAGTGCCCGTGGATGGATCCAATGCCGGGTTCGCGGTAGCCTCAAAGAGCACGGACATAAACCCCTTGGAATCTACCGGCGGCGGGCCTTTCCAGGGGACGGCAACCATCCCCTGCCAGAGAGAGAGCATGGGAACAGAGGAGATATTGTCAAGAAGAATCCACCGGTCGATGACCTCCTCCTTGAAACCGTCGTCCAGGTTGATGACCCAGAACTGCATGGGAACATCACAGTAGAGCTGTTTGCTGGACCGCTCGGGAAAGCGATGGTCTTTGCCGAAGCGGAACATCTCAATAACCGATTTTTCGTGGCAAAAGCGGGTGATGTCATGCAACGTCCCGCAATGCCCGGGATTGAATTCGGGAGCGTCCGGATCGAGGAGGTGCAAGGGGATGATATGTTGGGCTGCACCTTTCAGGGACTCATGGACAGGACTGCCTTTCATGATGTTGAGCGGGGCTTCCCGGCTTTCCAGCAATGCAGCGATTTGTCCTTCGCAGACCCTCACGTTGTCTGCGTCTATTGTCACCATGTCCCCGTTTTTGAGCACGGTCATGGCATCCTTGAGGCCGAAAAGGGCAGGGACCCCGAACTCCCTTGCCACCGTAGCGAGATGACCGGTAATCCCTCCCTGCTCTGTGACCACCGCCGCGGCACGACTCAGGAGGGGTGCCCATCCCGGAAGGGCCTGGGCGGCAACCAGGACGGCACCGTCAGGGAATTGAAGCACATCCATATTCTTTCTTAGCAGGAAGACGGGGCCGGCTGCCACACCGGCACTTGCGGTGACTCCTCCCTTCAAGATCACGGGAACAGACTCTTTTTCCCATGCAGCTGTTTTTCCCTCTTTCTTTCCGGTTTCCATGTGTTGCAGGGGCCGGCATTGTAGGATAATAATAGAGCCGTCCGCCTCTACGGCCCATTCCACGTCCTGTGGCGTTCCGTAACACGCTTCAAGGCGTAATGCAATACGGGCAAGTTCCATTGCCTGGACGTCGCTCAGAGAGGCCGCGATCGCCTCATTACCGGTCGTATCCATTCGGCAGATACCTTCCCGGGGGTAACACACAAACTTCTGTTTTTTTCCGGCGATGTCTTTCCGCAGGATCTTCATGGACTCGTCCCTGGAAATGATGAAAAGATCCGAGGGCGTGGTCCCGTCAACCACTGCCTTTGGAAGCCCCCAGACCGAGCTGATCAGGATGGAATGATCCCTGATATCTCCCGGATTTCCGGAATACATCACCCCGCCTGCTGCCGCATCCACCATGGTCATACACGCGACGCACATGGCCACGTCTTCCTCGCGTATGCCGCGGTTAAGCCGGTATGCCATGGCCTGAAGGCTGTACTTGCTGGCGACGATTTCCTTGTAGGCCTCTAAGATGCTTTCACCGCTCACATTGAGTTCCGAGCGATATTGACCTGCAAAGGAGAGGCCCGGCATATCTTCAGCCAGGGCGCTGCTCCGCATGGCCACACGCACGCCTTTACCTTCCTTCTGCTCAAGCAGACCATAGTGCTTCCGGATTTCTCCTTCCAGCCCGGAGGGGACCGATGCCCGGATAATCAGTCGCTGAATGGAGGCGCTGAGGGTGTAGAGTTCCTCCATACTCTCCGCGCCCGCTGACTGGATACGCCTCCGGATCTCGGATCTCAGGTCGTTGTGTTCCAGAAACCGCCGGTAGCCTGTGGCAGTGACAACAAATCCGTTCGGGATGGGCAGGTGAAGCCCCCTGCCAATCTCTCCAAGGTTTGCGGCCTTTGACCCTACCTGGTCGGCCATGGCTTTTCCGCAATCCCTCAGGGAGACGACGAGAGGGCCTTCTTTCAGAACCTCATTCGCCTTCAGAAATGGGCTTATTCTTGCCTGGATCTCCTTGAAGCGCTCGGGCAGGGCTTCATATTTGTGAGGGGCCAGTTCATTCAGGTGCTTGATGATCTGAAAGACATTGGTGGAGATCGCGGTGGTACGTGCCCTGACAAAGCCCATGCCAAACGGCGAGGAACCCCGCAAGGCCTCTTCCAGCTCGGTCATGAGCTCGAGGGCCTTGTTGTTTGCGTTCAGGAGGAGTTTGAAATTGTGGTAACGGACCTTGAAGGCCGTCCGGAGGGATTCTATATCATCGGGAGAGAGCCTTTTCCCCGGGGCGCCTTTATGAAAAAAGTTCTTGATCCAGTTGTCAATTTTCATAGATCTTAACCCGGATAAACCGGAAATGACAAATGTCAAAGCTCAAATCTCAAGTGAAATCCAAATGCCTCAATGACAAAACATCTCACGGCCACCTGCCTGTTGCAGCAACAGGTGACGGAGCAACTCAGGATGCTGTGAACTTCTCCTCAATTTGGTCATTTGATATTTGACATTGATTCGACATTTGGGTTTTGGAATTTGACATTTAATGCGATCACAACAGAAATCTTCTGCTCGTTTTGAACGTAAATGTACTTATAAGATATTAACAGGTTTAGAGGTCGCGCTACATCTCTTCCTTCTTGCCGGCTTCCATGGTGAGGCCAAAACCCTCAAAGAGGAAGAATATGGAAAACCCCCACCAGATGGTGTAAAGGACATAGAATACAAGAGAAAAGACCAGGGTGCCCACCTTGGAGGATGCCTTTTCAGGTGCAATGCCATAGAAATTGTAACCCACCTCTATGCCTTTTTTCACCACCTCATCCAGGAAAGAGGCCTGGCTGACCAACGTTTTTCGTTTAAGGGCATCTTTCGTTCCATTCAGTAACTTCCACCACACGAAAAGGACTTCCTTGCCGGGATGTGCATATTTATTGGAAACCTGGGTTTCCTTGTCATAATACATGAGGTCGGAGTCCTTGAGCGCGGCCATGGCTATCCTGCCCAGGTCACCTTTCAGCTTGAACTTGCCCTCTGACTGGGAGAATTGAATCCCCGCCATGGCGGCCATTTTTCTCGCAAGATCCATGTTGGGAATACCCTCTAAATCAATGGCGCAATCTATGACTGTCTCTTTGAACCCTTTGGCCTGTTTTTCAAGCTGCGGTATCTTATAGCTCGATCCCTTGGCAATGGAGTTGTAGAGATTGTCCGCCGACTCAAAGGCGTTTTTACCCCCAAAAATGGGAAGGGACATCACGATTAATACTATTGCAAATACGATCAACATGATGAGTCCTATGGTAAAGTGTTTTTTATCTCGAATCAACATGGTTTATACCTCCCTGAGTCGTCTTATGTTTTTGAAGAATGTGGAAATCACCCAGACGGCGAAGATACCGATGACGATAAAGAAGACCCACATTCCAATCTGATCCAGGGCATGGGAGAGTGGCCTGGAGATACTGATGATATGCATTTCTCCCAGTTTCCCGGGCAAAGCAAAGAGACGGTTCAGAAAACCGGCCAGGATAGCCGTAGCATAGAAACCGCGAATGTATATGCCTTTGACGACTTTCGTTACCAGCGCCCCTATCTGGATACCGATGAGGGAACCCACAAGCAGGCCCATGGCCAACGAATAGAAGATAAAGCCATAGAAGGCATATTGGCCTATGGAGGCATATCCTGCCGTAAAAATAATCTGGAAGATGTCCGTACCGACCGTGGTAAATGAAGAAACGCCAAGGACATAGACGAACATGGGGAAGGTGAGAAATCCTCCGCCGACACCCATAATGGCAGCTACCATTCCCACAAAAAAACCGCAGATGGCGACAAACCAGGTGGAGATTTTCTTGCCCCCGGGCACCAGGTCCCTGTCAAATGTTATGGAGGGCGGGAAGTTGATGGACTGCAATCTTGCGGGAAGGCCTTTTTTGCCGCTTGCGGCCTCTATTCCATTGGGGCTTTCTCCCGTATGGGCACCCACTTCTGCCCCGGCTTTGCGGTTTTTCAGGAAATCGAGAAGCGCATAGATGCCTAGAAAACCCAATAGAAACACGTAAATCAGTGTGATAAAGAAATCGCTGAGCACGGGACTGATCTCGTAGATAGCCCGGTTGAGCACACCCCCGCAACTCACCCCTGCGAGGGAACCCACAAGAAACGCAATGGCCAACCCTGCGGAGATATTGCCCAGTTTTTTGTGTATGGTGGCGCCCATAATGGCCTTGGCAAAGATATGGAAGAGGTCCGTACCCACCGACAGGATGCCCTTGACGCCCACGCTCATAAGGGCAGGGGTTATGATAAAACCTCCCCCTGCGCCGATACACCCGGTGATGAGCCCGGCCATCAGGCCTATCACGGTGGACACCCAAAGCAGTCCCGATGTGGAGAAGGCCGGACTGTATGCCTTATGGCCTCCAAGAATTCCGGGAAGCTGGTCCGAGGCAAAGGCCACGGCAAAGAGCACACAGGGTAAACACAGCAGCCCGAGAACCAGGAGCCTCTTTTTGCTCCTGATGATGTTCATGGACGTCTCATACTCCCATCTGGCGTGGGCGGTTGATGCCGCCATCAAGACTTGAAAAAATTGGGCCCTTTTTTTCACAATACCCCCCCCTTTTTCCTTATTTTCTGTTCATGTACGGATTTCTTCTTGTATGCGTCCTGGAGTTTGTAGAACAGCTCATCGATAGCCATGGGTTTCATGAGGTAATCAAAGGCGCCCAGTTCCATACCCTCTATGGCCACCTCTACATTGGCGTGGCCGGTGAGCATGATGACCTCAATGAGGGGACGGCGCTTCTTTATTTCCCTCAAAATCTCAATACCATCCATCCCGGGCATCTTGACGTCCAGGACCACCACGTCCGGCGGGCTTTCATCCAGCCACGCCAGTGCCTCCTCGCCGCTATTTACCCCTGAAGCATCCACGCCGCGCTTTTTCATTCGTTTCATCAATGTCTCCAGGAAATCCCTCTCATCGTCCACAAAAAGGACCTTGAATGCATCCATACCCATCACCTCCCAATACCAATGGCCTCATGAATCTTGTGGATAAGGTCTTCGAGTTCGCATGGTTTTGTAAGATAATCAAAAGCGCCGAACTGAATACCCTCCCTTGCGGCCTGCTCCGAGCCATGGCCGGTCAACATGATGACCGGCATTTCAGGGACTATTCTCTTGAATATCTTCAGGACCTCAATACCGTCCATATCCTCCATTTTGAGATCAAGAACGGCCACATCGAAGTCCTGTCCACGAAGTGCTCGGATGCCCTCGGTGCCGTTCAAGGCCTTTGTTACCTCGATGTTTCTCCTGGACATCCTTTTGGAAATAATGTCCACGAAGCCTTTCTCATCATCCACGAGGAGGAGTCTTATGGGCTCCGCCAAATGGTTCTCTTTATCGTTCATGTTCCGGCTCCGGAGGAGGGTTTCATATCGGAGGCATGAGGAGATTCACCAGCGCCACTCCTGGCCGGGAGCGTTATGAAGAAAGTCGTACCCTTTTCCGCGGTACTCATGACTTTGATCTCTCCGCCCATTTTTCTGATGATCCCGTAGCAGATGGACAACCCCAGGCCGGTCCCTTTCCCAACAGGTTTGGTGGTAAAAAAGGGGTCAAATATCCTCTCGAGATTGACCTCGGGGATTCCAGGCCCGTTATCAGACACTTCAATGATGAATTTGGTCCCTTCCAACCGGGTGCCGATATTCAGAATACCGCCTGTCTTTTCCATGGCATCCAGGCTGTTGTGTATCAAATTGAGCAGGACCTGCTGTAATTCGGATGGGGATGCCTTTAAAGGAGGAAGGCCTTCTTTCAGGTGACTGTTGATGGTCACCTTTGCATATTTTGCCCTCTGTTCCGAGAGTTCGACCAGTTCCGCAATAAGATCGTTGACCTGGACGTCCTGGACCCTTGGATCTGTTTTTCTTGCAAAGCTCAGGAGTTTGTGGGTGATTTGCTTGCAACGCTTCCCTTGGGTCCGGATCTGCGTCAGTGCCCTTGCAAACTCATCCAGATTCGCACTCTTCCGGAATTCCTCCTCTTCCAGGAGGTCTCCTATCCAGCCGGCTTCTTCCACCATAATGGCTACGGGATTGTTGATTTCATGGGCAATGCCCGCTGCCAGCTCTCCCACGGAGGCAAGCTTGCCGGTCTGGACGATCTGCTCGTTCATCTGTTCTTTTTCCCGGTCTGCTCTGGCAATCCGGTTGACCATCCTCTTTGAAAGGACCAGGGCTGTTGTCACGATCCCGAAAACACCCAGCAGGAGAATCATGACAGTGACACCCATGGCCTTTCTGAGGTCCGAGAAGGCATCGGAGGAATCCTGCTGGAATATCATCATCCAGTCCCCATCTTTCAGAAAGGTGGAGACATAAATCTTCTTCTTTCCGGAATCATCCCGGGCTTCAACAACATTGATCGCGTTTTTTGCGGGCTCGCCTTGTTTCAAAAAATGCATATAGGTTTTTTTGTCCGGCATGATATCCAGGAATGGTTTTGTCTGTGGCTCTCCTTTGGCATTGAAGATGAAGGCAAAACCCGTCCTGCCCACGTGGATGTTTTCTACAAGGTTGTTAAAGGCCACAAAATCAATGGTGGCCCTCAGGATCCATGGGTCACCGTTCCAGTTTTCCCGTACGGCCACGATGAAATGAGGAAGTCCCCTGAGTCCCAAAAAAACATCGCTGATGAAATAGCGTGTCTTCATGGCCTTTTTGAACCAATCCGCCTCATAATAGAGGGCCTTTTCAAGCTTGAATGGACCTGCATAGGCCACCTGAAGGCCCTGGGCATTCACGACCCCCAGGTCTACAAAGACAGGGCCATAGTCTCTCTGCAAGGTCTCCAGCCTGTCCCTGAGGAAGGACTCATCACTCAAATCTTCAAACCCGAAAGTGTCAACCAGGAAACGGATGTCAGCCAGTTTCTCTTTCAGAAAGCTGTCAATATTCTGCGTGTGTTTCTGGACCAGCTCTCCCAGGTGGTCGTATACCTTTTCCCGGTAGGAGACATGAAACTGGTACAGGATGATGCCGCTCACCAGAAACATGGGGGTCAGGGAGACAAAGGCGATAATCAAGACCATCTTTCTGGTCAACAAACGGTAATAGTGGCTGCCTGTTGCTCTATCTCGCTTCATGCAGATTTTCCCCTTGCGGCAGCTTTTTTTCTTCAGGAGTTTCAAGGTGTCGCGGATTGTCCTTTTGCAGCATTTCGGCGGCCAGGCTTTTTAGCCTCTCAATGCTCTTTCCCCCCTTTTCTACAAAGACCAGGGCATCCAACACGTCAGAATGTCTTGCATAGTCAAGGGTAAAACTGTGGACAATGATGGGCAATGCGGGTATCCGGCTCTCCAGTTTTTTCAAGATCTCCGGTTCTTCCACATCCGGCAGGTCAGGGTCTATGATGAGGAGGTGAAGGGGATCATGCCCAAAGACCCCTTGCAATACCTCGCGGCCGGTATTGGCCAATCGGATCTGATACCCTTCGGCTGTCATCTCGCGCTTTAGAAATGCCCTGACATGGGGATTTCGATCCGCTATCAGGATCGTATATTGGTGCTTCATGGTCATTCCCTGTTCATCTGATCCCGACTCAGGCATCAATTCACCACCCAGACCACCTGTTTCCCGGCCAACTGGACAACCTTATTGCTGACTCTGCCAAAAGCGAATTCACGCACCTGGGATATCCCCCTCCTGCCTACTGCGATAGTGCCATAGCCACCCTCCTCTGCTTCCCGTACTATCGATCCGGCCCTGCTCACCGCACCGGTAATGATCTTGGTACTGATATGGCTCGGGCCGAACCCCCAGCTTTCCAGATGGCTCGTGGCCATAGAAAAAACGGGAGTGATTCTCTTCTTGGCCTTTTCCATAAAATCCTTTTCCTCGCCTCGAATCACGTGGATCAGGGTCACATCACAATCGCAGTTGCGCAGGGTCTCACCCAGATAGTCCACGGTGCGAATCGAAGCATCCGAACCGTCCATGGCCACCAGCACCTTTTTGGACGCGGGGAACCTTCCGACCACCAATAGGGGGACAAAGTCCAGACTCGCCAACAGCTTGGTAGCGACACTCCCGAAAATGAGCCCCTTGATCTTGCTGTGCCCTTTTCTGCCGATCACTACCGCCGAATAGCCGCGCTTTGCCTCCTTGATGATATCCCTGGTAGCCCCTATTTTCCTCTCCTGAATCTTCACGGAGACGGCGTCCTCTGAAAACCCAAATTTAAGCAGATTCATTTGGGCATTCTTCATGTATGCCTCGATCTCCTGCTGTTTCGTGGCCTGCCATGCCTGGGCCTCCTTGATCCTATGGCTGTACATATCCCCTTGGCCCAAGTCCCAGTAGATCTCAGGGATCTTGTCGAGGATGGTAAACAGGACCAAATGCATTTGTTGAAAGGGCGGAAGGCCGCTGATGTACCTTATCGCCTCAAAGGCCCGATCCGATCCGTCCAGGGCCACCAGTATCTTTTGTTTCGTATGGTCCGTCATCGTTGAAACTCCTTTTATCGTCTGCGTTTGCCTTTAGTAAATCTCCCGCTGATTGGTTCGGTGGTCCACCATGTAGAGCATCGCGGCAGCCTGGGTTAACTCCTGCTTGAGCTCCGGCAGTCTCGGCCTGTCCACATTGTACATGCGTATGTAGACCTTGCGGTATCCCTTCGGCACTCCCTCATAGGTGGTCAGGATGCTCGCCATGCGGCCGCCGTATTTCCGTATGACATCCGCCACTTCTTTTATGGAGCCGGGGCGGTCTTCCAACTGGAAGGCGAATTCGATGCCTCGTTTTTCTACCCCGGTCAGGGAGATCAAGACCTTGAACAATGCCTCTTTGTCGATTGTCCCGACGATTCTACCTTCGTGATCGATTACCGGGGCGCCGGAGACCTTGTTGTGCAGGAGGACCTCGGCCGCTTCTTCCACCGTGAAATCAAAGGGTATCGTGATCGGGTTCTTGCTCATGATGTTCTTGATTTTCAACTCCGAAAGAAGGTAAAGGAGTTCATGAACTTCTAGGGTCGTGGCATCGGAAGCCGATGCCCTCTTGAGGTCCCTGTCGGTGATTATCCCCACAAGCTCCTTTCCCTTCATGACAGGCAGCATTTCCACGTGGTTTTCTTTCATCAGCCTGGTGGCATCCGCCATAGAATCTTCAACAGTGGCGGTGAAGACAGCTTTATTCATCCAGTTTTTGACTAACATCGTAACACCTCCTATTTATTAAGCTTTCTTCCACTATTTCTCAGTTCGTCTCGAACGCAGCATGTCCGAAGAGTCTAGAAAATGCATCCGCCTTGTTCTGCCATTCCTATAAAGCAAGGCTTATGCCACGAACATAAACATTGGTTCATGAGGTATATCTAGTTGAAATTACGAATATTATGTTGCCATACGGAAAAGGACTCGGCTGGTATGAAACGAGAGGGACGTGTCCGTCTTCTTTACAAAGTGTAAAGAGGTCCCTTAGCTCAAGGAAAACAGATTTCGGCAATTGGGTTTATTTTCGCCTCTAAGCGCACTTCCGGCTTTTTCCCTTGAAATATTGGACCCACTCATGAAAGACTGGACCAGAAAATCCGAGGCAGATGTATGATGACTTGGTAGACGATTTGGAATAACCCCGGAGGAACTAAATGAAATCTGAACCAAAAGTGATAGACCGGTATGAAATTGGGGAGATAATGGCGTCAAGGTTCCAGGGGCGGGATACCATTACCTGTTATGTGGGATCAAATTCAGCAACCCCGACCGCATCCCTTGAAGCCCTGACCGATGCAGTCGAGGCTGGAAATCCTAAACTGCCTTTTCTGAAGATGGTCCATCTCCTCCTCCAGGGGCCGGTTCCCTATGTCAAGCCCGGTCTTCAGGACAGGGTCATGGCCTATTCCATATTTTCAGCTGAGTCCGTCCGAAAAGCCGCCAATGAGGGCCGCGCCTACTACCTGCCCTGTACCCTTGCCAACCTGGACACATTGATCGGTTCGGGTATGAGATATGAACCGGATGTGGTGCTCATGAAGGTATCCCAAAGCCCGCACACCGGTGAATACAGCCTTGGGCTCTCAGTTGAGGCCCTCCATACTGCCATTGACTATGCTAAAATCGTCATTGCGGAGCTGGATCCCTCCATGCCCTTCACCCTGGGGCAAAGTGTCGTTGATGCATCGTCCATTGATTACTTGATCCAAGAAGGGGTTAAGCCGGTCTATGCATTCAAAGCACCCGACTTCGGAAATCTGGCTCCTGCTGAAAAAAGGATCGGGGAATTGGTCACAGAGCATTCCATCAACGATGGCATTACCCTGCAGGTCGGGATCGGGAAAATACCGGATGCCGTAGTCGGGACGATCAGGGACTCAGGCTACAAGCACCTTGGCGTTCAGACCGAACTCTACGGGGATGGCCTGATGGTCCTGCAAAACCTGGGGATCGTAACCAACCGCAGGAAGCGCGCCAATATGGGGTACAGCACAACCAGCCTGGTCATGGGTTCCAGGGAACTCTATGATTTTGTCCATATGAGGGCCTCGGTCCAGATGCGGCCTTCTTCCTATACAAATGCGGCAGAGACCATCCGCAAGAACGCCCCGTTCATTTCGGTGAACACCGCCATCGGTGTGGACCTCTTTGGAAATGTCTGGGCCGATTTTATCGATCCCAGGAGATATTATAGCGGGGTGGGAGGGCAACCGGATTTTATTCGCGCCATTAATGATCCCAAGATCGGCACCCCCATTATCGCCATGGAAAGCATCACGAACAAAGGCGGTTCAAAGATTGTCGAACGGCATCCGGCAGGCGTGAGCCTCACGGCTTCAGCCTATGACGGTGTCGTCGTTATCACGGAATATGGAATTGCCGATTTGAGGGGGCTGAGCGTTGGAAACAAGGCCGTGGCCATTGCGAGGATTGCCCATCCGAGTGTCCGGGATGATCTGCTTCGAACCGTTTATGATGACCCCATGATTACGAAGCCCTACGGATTTACCCTGGACAAACTCCCTTACGGTGTGACCCTGTATCACGGAAATACATCCCTCGATTGATCTTCCACCGTCAGAGGATGATTTTACCCCTGAAGTGCAATGGTAACAGGTAACAAGTAAGCAATTGGTCAGGACAAAAGTATCCTTATCCATTCTTGTATCCGCTATTCCCCAATTTCACCTTGACCTGCTCCCTTGAATGGATATCATTGGATACATATTTGATGACTTCTCAAAAGCCACGGAGATGAGCTGTGATTCAGAATTGCTTATGAATATTTTGTTATGATTGTCTTACCACGAAGATCACGAAGCCAACGAATAATTTCAACAAAAACAAAGACTTCGTGTTCCTTCGTGTCCTTCGTGGTGGAGAAGCCCCTGCTGAGCTAAAACCAATTCAAAATCATTGCCCCGGATTTATTGAGATGTTACAGAAAATCATTCATGAGGGTAATTAGGAGAACTAAACGGACGAATCGGCAACCACTGTAGTAGTACGATTGGAGACATACCTGAAGGAGATTGTAAGTGATGCTCCTCCTATTGTGGCTGTATATCTTTTTTGGTCCCCATGGCAGGCACAAGGAACATTTTGGTGCACAGTTATGACAGGATCGAAGATGCTGTGATTTATAGGGTATTGAAGAAGCATGTTGATGGTTTTATTACTTTTTTAAGAGAAGTCAGGGATAATTATCTAAACAGAGATGACAAAGCGGAATAGGGGGGTAAGTAAAAAATCTGCTGGGACTGCATTTCACACCATCTTGAGGATAATATCCAGCAGGATGTTGTTGGACTGCCTGATGCTCTCGGCGATTTGAAAATGGCGGCGGTAGATTTCACGCATTTTGAACATGTAGGCTGTGTCTCCGTCATACAGGCGATGAGGAGCGCCTTGCGCGGGGACATGGAACGGGACGACACGATGGTGGCAATCACATTTCCCCCGTCATGAAAACCGGTTATGAAGGCAAAGGTAAATCCCAATGTCATAACGGATATAAGAAGAACTTGTTCCAAGGCATCCCCTGCAGCAATGTCGGATCCCTACATCTCGTGGGATATGGATTTCAGGTCTATTTCCAATTTGTACTGATAAGACAGGCCCGCCCTGGAGATTGAAAACCCGAGGCTTTTTCCCAAGGCGAGCATCTGGGTGTTTTCCGCCAGCACCACTCCCCACAGGTATTCCACGCCGCGTTCCTTTGCGATGGCTAGGAGCTTTTCCATGAGTGCGGCCCCAATACCTTTTCCTTGCCATGGGTCGCTGACGACCACGGAAAACTCGGCCTTTTTCCCATCAGGATCACCCATGAGGCGGGACACTCCCAGCATTTTTCCCATCATCTTCCCATCCTCGACAGCGAGCGCCACAAGTGCCATATCCCGATCATAATCTATCTGGGTAAAACGTGCCAGCATATCCGGAGGCAGTCTTTTCATAGGGCCGAAAAAACGGTAGTAGATGCTTTGGCGTGAAAGGCTGTTAAACAGGTCCACCAGGAGAGGTGCATCTTCCGGCTTGATAGGCCTGACGAAAATATCGACTCCGCCCGAAGTAGTCGTCCTTATCTCATACTGTTCAGGGTATGGACTTATGACCAGATGTTCAGGAGAGAGAACCAACGCGGGCTTGACAATGACGCGCGCGTCCACGGCTATGCACTGATTTTCCGCTATGATTAGAGGGTTGATATCCAATTCCGCAATTTCCGGAAAGTCAATGACCAGTTGTGAAAGACGAATCAGGATTTCTTCGAGAAGCTCCATATTGGCTCCGGGCCTGTTCCGATAGCCTTTGAGTATGCTGTACACCTTTGTCTCTTGCATAAGCCGTTTTGCCAGCAGCCGGTTCAGGGGAGGAAGGGCAATGGCGCTGTCTCGCAGGACTTCCGCCATGATCCCTCCCATGCCGAAGAGGATAACAGGCCCGAAAAAGGGATCCTGCTTGCTGCCCAGTATAAGCTCATAATCCGGCTTACTGAGCATGGGCTGGATCGTGACTCCCCTGATTTCAGCCTTGGGGTCATAGTCTCGGGCATTCTTTACAACCCTCTCAAAGCCTTCTCCTACATCCCGGTCGGACTTGAGATTGAGCTGGACGCCACCGGCATCGGTCTTATGAACGATATCGGGGGAGAGGATTTTCATTACCACGGGGTAGCCCATCTCCCTGGCGATACGGACGGCTTCATCACCAGTTTTCGCCGGTTCGGTGGCTGTTACAGGGATCCCGTAAGCCTTCAAGATGGCTTTGGATTCTATTTCCGAAAGCAAAGATCTATCTTTCTCCAAGGACCCCTTAATGATTTTTCCGGCCTCGTCTCTATGGAATCCGAGTGTATTTTTCAGCTTCACAGGTATTTCCCATGACATCTCAAGGTTACGGGCATAAGCAGACATATATCTGAATGCTGAAACAGCTCTTTCCGGCGTGTCATATGTGGGGACTCCAGCCTCATTCAGGATTTCCCGACCTTGTTGCGCATCTCTTCCCCCTATCCAGACTGCAAAAACAGAAGGATGTCTCCTGTCTCGGAGCATATCTGCAATTGTCCCGGCAACAGCAGTGGCTTCACTCAGGGCCTGGGGGACATAGATGATGACCAGGCCATCGATTTCCCTGGAATGAATACAAACCTCCACGGCCTGTTGCCAGCGGTCGAGGGTAGCGTCACCTATTATGTCGATGGGGTTTCCCCTGCTCCAGACAGAAGGAAGAAATTTGTCCAGTTTTTCAAAGGTATCCTTTTCAAGGATAACAGGATCAATGCCATAGGACGCCGCTGCGTCAGCTGCCATTACACCCGGTCCTCCACCGTTTGTCAGTATTGCCAGCCCCTTCCCGGAAGGCAGGGGCTGTTTAGCCATTAATTCCGCACAGTCAAACAACTCCTCAATGGTATCCACACGAACGATGCCTGCACGCTTGAAGGCCGCATTATAGACGGTGTCTTCACCCGCAAGGGCACCGGTATGGGAAGAAGCTGCACTTGCACCCGCCTTTGTTTTCCCCGACTTCAACACCACGATGGGCTTTATTCGTGATACCGCTCGTGCTGCACTCATAAATTTCCGGGGGTTGGTAATGTTTTCCATGTAGAGAATAATACTGCCGACACCGGGATCATTACCCAGGTAGTTGATCAAATCTCCGAAATCCACATCGAGCATGGACCCCGTGCTTACAAAGTAGCGTAAACCGATGTTTTCCTGCAAAGAGAGATCGAGGACAGCGGAGCAGATGGCACCACTCTGGGATATAAAGGCCAATCTTCCGGAAATGGGCTGTTGGGCTGCAAAGGTGGCGTTCAAACCGGTTTCGGCACACATGATGCCCATACAGTTGGGGCCGATGATGCGGAGTCCGCCTTTTTGGGCCTCCTTTTTTATCCTTGCCTCTATCTTTCTGCCCTCTTGGCCGATTTCTTTTCCGCCGGCCGAGATGATGATAGCCCCTCCCACACCCCTCTCAACGCATTCCCGAACGATTGCGGGTGTAGAATTTATGGGTGTCGCAATGACCGCGAGGTCCACGGACTGAGGAATGTCCTTTATGGAAGGGTAGCTTTTATGCCCCAGAATGGAATCATGTCCGGGGTTCACCGGGAAGATCCTTCCTTTGAAGAGAGGACTGAATAGATTGTCGGCCAATACGTTTCCGATCGTCGCCGGTTTATTGCTGGCACCGATGATCGCAATGGATTCGGCTTTAAAGATCTTGTCCAGGTTATAGAGACTCATGCTATTCCTCCTGAGCCAATTTCAAAACGCCCCCTTTTGCCCGATATCTGCGTCAGGCTTAAATTCCTTGGAATTGTTATGAAAAAGGCTGATCCTTTCCCGGGAGCACTCTCAGCCCAGGCAGTACCACCGTGTTTCTTAGCTATTTCTTTTACGATGGCAAGCCCCAGCCCCGAGCCCATTGTCCCTTGGGATGTGTGATTTCTCTGAAAGGCGTCAAAAATTTTTTCTCTGTCTTCCGGTTCAATCCCTATTCCGTCATCGCTTACCGAGAGGATGTGAAACGCCTCATCCCGGGAGTAGTCGAGCCTGATTTTTCCCATGTTGTCCCCGCCATACTTCAGGGCGTTGTCCACGAGGTTCCTGAACGCCCTGAGGAGTGATGCTTTGTCGGCAATCATTTGAGCGTCTGAATCCGGTACAGAAAACGCCATGCGGCGTGCTTTCAAGCGAACCGCGAACTCAAATTTGATTGCAGCCGTAATTTCCTTCAACCGAACAAGCTCAAAATGGGGCTGCACCTCCTTTGTGGCAATATAGCTGTTCATTTCCTCGATCAGAGCAACCATATGTTCCGACAACCTCATGATTTCATTGCAATATGTTTCTCCCTTCTCATTAAGATTTTGACTGCACTTCTTCTTGAGGAGTCTGGAAAAGCCGTGTATCCCGATGGCCGGGCTCTTCAGGTCATGGGCGATGGAATAGGCGAAAAATTTGATTGTCTCTTTCTTTTCATCCAGGTGTTGGAGTTTTTCCTGGAGATCGTTGTAAAGGCGAGCATTTTCGGTGGCCACCGCTATCTGGCTGCCTACCTGGGTGAGAAGGTCAATCTTGCCCTGGTCGAGTTCGATGGACCGTCCTGATGCCAGGTTCATGACTCCTCCAACTCTGTCCATGGTTATCAATGGTACGCAAATGACGATCTTGAAACCCCTGCTCTTGAGCAGTGCTGACCTGGCCTTATCTTCCAGGTCGGATACATACTGGGCGATGAAAGATTTCGTGCGTGCGGCCTTGCCTGAGAATCCCTCATCCAAGCTCATTCTTTCAAGCCCGGAGGTCTCGATTCCTGAATGTGCTGCAAGAAAGAGATGCCTGTCATCTTCTTCCATGAGATAGATCCTTCCAGCTTCCAGGCCGAAATCCTCCAGTACTCTGGCCAATGCACCGTTCAAGAGTTCCCGTCTATCCATGGATGAGGACAAAAAATCGCTCATATTATGCAGGATGGACAAGGGTCTGTTCCTTTCCATCAGCTTTTTATCGTCAAATGGGATGGATATATATTTCTTGTCTTTGAGCATTTTCAAACTCTAGCCCACTACCCACACCGCCTGTTCAACGGCAAGTTGAACAACCTTGTTGCTCACCCGGCCCATGAAAAAATCATGGACACGCGAGAATCCGCGCCTGCCGACAATAATGGTTCCATAGCCTCCGGCCTGGGCTTCTTCAACAATGGCGCCTGCACGACTTTCGACGTCCGATATTATTTTGGGTGCAATTTTGCTCGATTCAAAGCCGCTCTTAACCAGACGCCTCCTCGCATCTTCAAATACCGGCTCAATCCTTTCGCCGGCCTCTTTGATGACCACGGGATCTTCACTCCTGACAACGTGCAACAGCATTACGTCTAGAGAGTTGTCTCGAAAATAACTTGAGACTGTATCCACGCCCTTCAGGCAGCTTTCCGATCCGTCTATTCCTATGAGGATCTTGCCTGGTTGCGGGTTTATGCCGACCAGGGCCAGCGGGACGAAAGATAGCCTCTCAAGAAGCTTGAAGGCAACGTTTCCCAGGAGAATACTGCTCAGCCTGCTGACTCCCCTTCGTCCGGCCACTACGGCGGCATATCTCCCATGTTTGGCCTCTTCAATGATGTCCCTGGTGATGCCTGCCTCCATTTCCCTTATATCTATGTGAACCGCATCGTTAGAAAAACCTGCCTTTACAAGACATTGTTTTGCCTTCTCCATATAGTCACGAAGATCGCCTTTCTCCTGTATTGCCCATCCGCGAAGATCCCTTACTTCCTGGGCGTATAAAGGTTGGCTTTCAAAATCCAGATAGGTCTGCGGCACCCTGCAGAAGATATGCAAAAACACGACTTCCATCTCTTGAAGAGATGGAATATTGCTGATATAAGTCACACCCTCGAAAGCACGCTTCGAGCCGTCAAGGACGATCAATATTCTATTGTTTTGTGCTCTTGCCATTGCTGTTCTCCCTTTCTCGGTAGATCTCCCTGTTGTCTCCGTTGTGGTCCACCATGTATCGGACGGTCGCTGCTTCTTTAAGGGCTATCTTTAGCGGGGGCAGGTTGTTGCCATCAATTCCGTAGATGCGAATATAGGCAAAGCGGTGCCCTTCAGGTGCCTGGTCATACCTGCTCAAGATGCTGACTATCCTTCCACCGTATTCTCTAATAATATCTGCAACGTCCTTAATAGATCCAGGGCGGTCTTCCAGCAAAAAGGCGAACTGGATGCCCCGTTTTCCGACACCTGTAAGCGATATGAGGGCCTTGAAGATATCCCTCTGGGTTATGACTCCGACAAGCTCCCTTTTCTCGTCCAGGACAGGGACCCCTGAAATTTTGTGCTTCAGAAGCACTTCGGCTGTTTCTTCTATGGTGTAATCAAAAGGGACTGTTATGGGGTTTCTGCTCATGATGTCTTTCATCTTTATCTTGGCCATGAGGTAAAAAAGCTCATGTACCGCCAGGGGAGTGACGCTGGAAGCGAATGATTTCTTAAGGTCCCTGTCCGAGACGATTCCAACCAACTCATCACGTTTCATCACGGGCACCATCATAATATTGTTTTGTTTCAACACCTCCATCGCATCGATCAAGGAGTTGTTTTGATCCACTGTAATAGCCGGCTTGCTCATCCAGTCCATGACTAGCATCTGTTCTCTCCTCTCTATTAAACCAATATCCTGACGAGGTGAGCGGTATCATCTTTTCCATCCATGTCATTCTCCGGATCCTGTGTTTCTCCTCTGATTCTATTCTGAAAACTGAGCGGCATTTTCACCGGTAAAAACCAGGCGCATTCGCTTTTTGTCCAGGCCCCCCAGGTGGCTATTGAACACACTTACACCGAAAGGGATTAGTCTTTTCAGACAATCCGTATGGATAAAAATTGTCGAGAATTTCGGGTAATGCTTTCTTATGTAATCCAGGAGCTCATATGCCGAGGTTCCATCAAAGTCTCCGACCAGTTTCAAGTGAAGATTGTCGTCGTTTCTATGAATGAGGACCCTGAAATTGCTTGCCATGATAATATCCCTCCTTCCCACCGGTTATGTGATCATCTCTTGTCACTACGGATAGTTTCGAATTTTTCTTCAAATGCCTTTGCGATGATTTGGGCAACAGACGCTGGGTTCTTGAGGAAATCACAGTTGACAACGATATCGAACTCATACGGTGATGCGTCCTTCTTGTTATAAGCTTTTTTGAAAAAGTCCCGCTGCTCCTTGTCGATTTGTGCCAGCTTTTTCCTTGCCCTTTCTACGTCTGCATCTAGTATGCGTGCCACTCGTTGAACACGATACTCCTTGGAACAGATAATTCTTACGGCCGATGTCCTCTCACGCGGCAACAGGAGGTGTGCGCCTCGGCCCACGATAATGCTGGGGCCAAGCCCTGCCAGAGAAAACAAAGTCTCAAAGAGATGCCGGCTATAGTCGCTCCTGATAAATGCCTTTTCCCCGAAGGCAAGGGCTAGGAATTCTTTCACCTTCCCAGGATACTTCTCATCAAACAGCTCAACCGTTTTTTCCCTCAAGTCCGCATGGGCGGCAATATGTTCCACAATTTGGCGATCCACCACACGGAAGCCTATCTTTTTCCCCAGGAGATCCGCAATTTCCAAAGCGCCAACGCCTATCTTTCGGGAAAGGCAAATGGTGAAGGGGCGTTTTTCTTCAAGAGCAGCTTTTTTTTTCTTGAATCGTGCCTGCTCCCACTCCCGTATATACGTCTCAGCCATCTCCGTTGCTCCCGGTCTGGCTTTTGCGTATGTTCCGGGGAGGTAATTCATTCTTTCCTTGGATCTATCCATGTATTCCTCGTTTCTGATCGCCTTCATTTTGATTATCTTGTTCGTATAGCCCTCAGACTTCAGTTCACGTCTCTCCTTTTTTTCGCTGCGATCTCGGCTGCCTTGATCAAGGGATACGCCGTAGGCGGCCCGGTAAGAAGCGGATGGGTTCCGATCTGGGCAGTCAAGATGGAAATCACACTCATCCTGTTTTGAATGGCAAAGCCAATAAGATTTATCAATTCTCCCGTGCTGGCACCCCCTATGACTTCCCCGCCAAGGAGAATGCCGGACTCGCGAGCGACGATCAGTTTGACAACCTGTTTATGGGTACCGTCGTAGCCGCGACAATACCTGCTGCGCTTCCACCAATAACCAAGACATCTGTTTTTTTCATGGCTTTGATCCTTTCTTTTTTGGCGCTATGTTGAAAAATGGCCCGGAGAGTTCTCATTTTCATGAGGAACCATTCCCCGTTTTCCTTGTAATTATTCTCCTGAAAGGGCCTTTTATTCACCCTGTTCCCGCACGCTGACTATCGGCACAGGACAGCGCCCAAATGCCTTTTCCGCGGTTGAGCCCAATCGGATATCCGGGAGATCCGTGCGGCCTTTGGGTCCCATCGCCAGGAGATCAGGTCTTTCTTCCTCTACCGCTTTCATTAATTCCTTGAATGGCACTCCCGTCCGGAAAAGTATTTTGATGGGAAGATGCCCAAGAGATGTCTCTTGAATTAACTGTTGCAGGAGTTCCAAACGCTCCTCTTTTTGCGTTTTCACCCATCCCTCGACAGAGAAGCTTTTGGTCATCTGCGCCGCCCTTTGCATGGCCTCGATGTCCCTGTTGTTAATGACATTGACTATAACCAGTTCGCTTTTCATACGTTCTGCCATAACTCCGGCATACTCCAGGACCTTTTTCGAGTACCGGGAGAAATCTACGGCAACCATGATTTTGCTTATCTTTTTCATCTCGATCCTCCTTACAGGCGGAAAAACTGCGACCGCCTTCCATGCCTTTCGCCCTGGGAGCAGGACAGAGTTCACAAAGAAATCAACAAGGGACTAGACGACCTGATTGATCAAAAGAGCAAAGCTCGTGCCATATTTCCCGGGGATGCCATGCCTGGATAACTGTTAGAAAAGACATGAAAAGCAGGTGAGATGCAGATTTGTATGTTTAAAGGGAAGATGTCGGCTTTCTTTACATTGTGTAAAGAAATACAGTGCAATGGCTTGAGGGACGTGAAGACGTCCTATTCCTCTGTGACGGAGGTCTCAAGTTTGAGGTGGTATTTTTCTATCTTGGCGTGCAGGGTAGGACGGGAAAGACCGAGGAGCCTGGCCGCGCGGGATCTGTTTCCATCGGTCAGATTCAGGGCCTCGGCCACGAGGATGCCTGCAAACCGGTCCATGCAGGCGTCGAAAAGGTGCTCTTCGGATTTGCCGGCCAGGACCTGGCGTGCCCATTTTTGCAGGGTCTGGTCGTTTGTTTCACCGGCCCCTGGCTTCTCCCCCGGTTTCCCGCTGAGGGCACTGATGATATCTTCGCTGGATATGGGCGCGCCGCGGTTGAAGATCAATATTTTTTGAAGGTTGTTGGCCAGCTCACGGACGTTGCCGGGCCAGGAATAGCGTGCAAGCGCGGCCTTGGCCTCTTTGGTGATACCGGGGTTATTGGATCTTGCGTCGCGGGTGAACAGTGCCAGGAGGTAATCCGCAAGAAGAGGAATGTCTTCTATGCGATCGCGCAGCGATGGCAGTCCCAGGGTGACCACCTTGAGGCGGTAGTAAAGGTCCTCGCGAAACCGGCCTTTGGCAAGTGCCGCTTCCAGGTCCCGGTTTGTGGCGGCGATGATCCTCACATCCACAGGGATGGTTTCGCGACCTCCAAGCCGCTCTATGCTCCTTTCCTGAAGCAGACGCAGGATTTTTGCCTGGATACCGAGAGGCATGTCTCCTATTTCATCCAGGAAAATCGTGCCCCTGTTGGCCTGCTCTATTTTTCCCACACGGCGATGTGATGCCCCGGTAAAGGCACCTTTTTCGAACCCGAACAACTCGCTTTCAAGAAGGGTCTCAGGGATGGCCACGCAGTTGATCACCAGAAAGGGCATGTTGGATCGCTTGCTGTGCTGGTAGATGGCCCTGGCCACCAGTTCCTTGCCTGTACCGGATTCTCCCCGAATCAGAACAGTGGCATCGGTGGAGGCGACGCGGCCGATGGCCTTGTAGACTTCCTGCATGGGCCTGCTCCTGCCGATAATGGCATCCCGTGATGCCCGATCGGGTGGAACATCCATGTCCACAGGCGAACGCATAAAACGACCTGCTTTGAGGGCCTCCTTTATTGTAAGCAGCATGCCGGGGATTTCAAAGGGTTTCAGGATATAATCAAAGGCCCCCAGCTTGGTGGCCTCGATGGCCGTTTCCGTCGTGCCGTATGCGGTCATGATAATCACGGGAAGCTTGGGCTCGATCTGGTGGATCGCCTTGAAGGTCTCCAAGCCGTTCATGCCCGGGAGGCGCATATCAAGGATGACCAGATCAGGGAGGTCGGCTGAGATCAACTTGAGGCCTGATTCTCCGGAAGCGGCGGTTTTTACCTGGTGCCCCTCTCCCAGAAGGAGTTTTTCAAAACTCCTGCGTAACTGATCGTCGTCATCAATGATCAGGATCGTGCTCATCAAGAGACTCCTTTCGGGATGTTATGGGGAGCATAATAATAAAAGATGCCCCTTTCTCTTCCTCTGAGTCGACGGTAACGCTTCCTCCGTGCTCCTCAATGATCCTGGCAACAATACTAAGACCAAGGCCGCTGCCTTCTTCTCTGGTAGTGAAAAACGGTTCGAAGATTTTTTGCCGAATACGCTTGGGAATTCCCGGCCCATTATCCGAGATAAGTATGACGGCCGTCCGGCCTTCACCCTCAATGAATTTTTCTTCTTCCCTGATGGTAATAACCACACCGTCCTGCATGGCCTCGCACGCATTCACTACAATATTCACGAAGGTCTCTTTCAATTGCTCCGGATCCGCATGGACTTCGGGGAGCGGCTTTGCCCTTTCAATGGCAAGAGTTCCATTACAGGATTCAAGGCGGTGCCGCAACAGCAGCGCGGCCTGATCCACAACTTCTGATGGGGAAATCATCTGCAATTTCAGCCTGGGCGGGCGTGAGAACTCAAGAAAATTTTGTAAGATGTTATCTATGTGGCCTATCTCCTCAGAAATGACATCGAAATCTTCCTGCTGGGCCTGGTTAAGATTCAGGGTCCGGCCGAGAGAAAACAGACGCATCTTTACAGATGTGAGGGGGTTGCGGATACTGTGCGATGTCCCTGCCGCCAGCTTTCCTACCATGGCCATTTTTTCTGATTGCAGGAGATGTTCCCGGCTTTTCTCCAGTTCAAAATAGGTGTGATCATATTCTTCAATCAGACCGTGGACGCTCTTTTCCAGGGAGCTCACTTCGTCTCCGGATCTGCGCGATTTCTTATCGCGTATTGTCTCCAGCGCCAATCGGCGCACCGGTTCCAGTATGTCGTGTACCAGGACAAATGCAAGCAATATACCCAGGATCAGGACCATGAGGATGGCTGTTGCGGCAACAATCCGCAGTTTATTGGCCTGAATGGAACTTCTCTGCCTGGCTTCCTGAATACTCTTACCGGCAAGATCCTTATACTCCTCGCACAGGTTCAGGATACCGGAAAAAAGCGGTCGGAGCGTTTCGTGGAGCCGCTTTCCTTTTTCCATTTCTCCTGCCCTGTAGTACCTGATCACCTGGTCCTTTAGTGTTGTATATTCGGCATATTGCGTTCCAATCCTCGCAATGAGAGATTCTTGTTCCTTTGTCTCCGTAAGTGACAGGGCCCTTTGGACCTGTGCTCTGAAGAACAGGCGGTGTTTGGCGAGCTTGTTCAACCACTCGGGATTACCATCAATAACATAGTAGGAAACAAAGCCCTTCTGGGTGGCAAGGTCCGTTTCAAGCTCTACCGCCGCCTCAAAGGCGATAAGATTTTTGTCGATAATCCGGTTTAATAATCCCTGCATCTGATAGGTATACCAGACCATCACCACGCCGCCCAGAAAGGTGATGAGCACAAGGAAGGAGAGGATCGTATAGACTCTGATTCTCAAATTGATTTTGGCCCACATGGCAATTCCTCGACAGCCCGCATGGGAGGATCCCGGATCTGACTTTTTATTCCAGCCCGTGTCCGGAGAGCGCTTCCCTTACTCGGGCCTCCCTGATTTTTTCTTCGTGGTCCCGTTTTTTTTGAGTAGCTTCCCGGACTTTTGCCATGAGCTGTTCTATTTCACACGGTTTCATCAGATAATCAAAGGCCCCCAGTTTCATGCCTTCAATGGCCGACTCTATGGTCCCGTGCCCGGTAAGCATGATAACTTCCATCAAGGGAAAGGACTTCCGGATTTCGCCCAGGGTTTCAATACCATCCATGCCGGGCATCTTGACGTCCAGGATAACAACATCCGTATTCCGATGTGATTCGAGCACCACCAGTGCCTCTTCACCGTTAGAGGCCGTGAGGATGGTGAGGCTTCTCTTTTCAAGGCGCTTTTTCATGGTCTCCACAAAGGGGGCCTCATCGTCTACCAGCATGACTATTGGATTAAGCATATCTATTCCTCCTTTCACCTGCAAAAATGGGACGAAATCAGCCGGTCCTGTCCCGTTTCTGATATGGCCATTCAACCTCTCACTCAAGCACGCTCAAAGGTGATGTGGAGAGCTTTTCCGCCATTGCCTTCCTGATCCTTTCTTCGTGTTCCGCCTTGCGTTCGCAGGCGCTGCCTATTTTTTCCAGAAGGGTAGGCATTTCAGTGGGTTTCATCAGAAAATCATAGGCCCCGTGTTTCATGCCTTCGATGGCCGTTTGCACTGTTCCGTGTCCGGTGAGCATGAGCACTTCCGTCAGGGGTTTGATTTTCTTTATCTCCTTGAGTGTCTCTATGCCGTCGATACCGGGCATCTGTACATCCACGATGGCCACGTCGAAATTGTATTCCCTCAGTTTCTCCAGGGCCTCTTCTCCACTGAAGGCCGTCGTGACGTGGAAATCCCTGTTCCTGAGACGTTCCGCCAGGGCTTCCACGAAGTCTTTTTCGTCGTCAACAAAAAGTATCCTTTTTTTCATTTGCCTATCCCCCCGTTGTCTAACCCGGCCTTTCTCACATGAGGCAAAACTGCCTGAGGAGTAAATGCCGGAAGTGACGAATGTCCTACCGGGCCGCAGCCATGACGGCCTTTGCCGTTTCGGTTATCCCCGCTGGAAATCCTACTATATGGAATATTCCCATAAATTCCACGACCCAGGTAATGCCCAGCGAAATAAGCCACAAGAGAAAACCGTATTTGACAAAATCGATGGGATTGATCATCCGCTTGCCGGTATCCGGATAAAGGCCCAGACCATAAACAATGGCATTGTTCGGTGTGCCCACAATCAGGAAGTGGGCGAAAGATGTGGCAAAGGCCGTGGCAAGCCCGATGGCCCACGGTTCCCCGGGGACACCGCTCATGATGCCCATGGGAATGGCGATGGGGCCAAGGAGGGCGGTTGTTCCTGCGTCCGACATGAAATTGGTCATGAGCCCCGAAAAGAAGCTCATCCCGATCCATAGTCCCAGACCCCTCCCGAGATCCATGGAAGTGAGTGCCGTGAGAAAGATCTGGGCCATCCACAGGGCAGCTCCCGATTCCTTGAGAAGGGCACCGAGGGTGAGTGCACCGCAATACATGAACCATGCATCCCAGGATATACCTCCGAGGATGCTCTTCCAGTCTGTGATCCGGAAGACAACCGGGATCAGCATGGCGAGCAGGGCAGGGCCGCCAAGGCCCAGGTCATGCCCGCCGAAGATCCAGAGGACAAGTATCAGGAGCATCATGCCGAGCGCCACTTTTTCGGCATAGCTCATTTTTCCCATCCTTCTGGTCTCTTCCTTTATGGCAATAAGACCGGGTGTCAAGTCCTTTGTCTTTACTCCTCTGACCGCAAGCAGCATGTAGAATGCCACCGCCAGGCCCAATATGGGCGCCAAAGGGAGCCCGTACATCATCCATCGACCGAAGCTCATGGGAATATTGTAGTCGGCCCAGAAACCCATCATGATGACATTTCTGCCGCCGGCGGCGGGCGAGCCCACACCTCCCACATTCAATGCAAAACAGAGGGAGAAGAGCAGGAGTTTTGCCAATTGGGGATCATGCTGGATGGCGCCCCCCCGGCTGTCGGCCGAGACGGCTCCCATGTATACCGCGGCCATGACGGGCGCCATAAAGGCCGCCATTGCATGGGCGGAGATGAATGAGCCCAGGGTGGACATGGAAACACAGAGCACGATAATGGGCATTGCAAAACCCTTTGTCCACCCGAGAATCCACGTGGCAAGCCTTTTGTGGAGGCCGACGCTGATAACGGTGACACCCATTGCAAGGACACCCAGGAGAAAAAGCGGTGCGTCGCCCGCAAAAGTCTGTCCGATCATCTTTGTGGGTAACAGGTGAAAAAAGTAGGCAAGCGTGGGCATCAGGATCCCGACCAGCCCTATGGGGAGCGCCTCCGTGGCAAAGTACATGATGGCCATGGGGATCATGCCGAGCACGAGCTTCATTTTCCAGGCTGCATGGTTCATGTCGGTTGCCACGTGCCATTCAATCATCTGTTTCCCGAATCCGCGTTCCCTCACCAAGTCCACCATGCTCTGGGGTGTAGGAACAATAAAGCCAATGATGATAAAGATAACCGCCCCGAGGACAATCCATAGGCGCTTGTTGGAAAGCAGACCTTTCTTTTTTGTCTTGGCATCCGCCAAATGATTGCTATCCATCTTCTATTTCTCCTGGATTCCGCAAGATTTGATTCTTTCACAGACCAGATTGAACATGTCCGTCAGTCTCAAGATGCCCACAATATGCTTATCCCTTGTCACAAGAAGGGACTGGTGATGACCGACAATAAGGGTGTGCAGCGCTTCGCCCATGGTGGCGTTTTCTTCCACCTTTTCTCCCTCCGTCGGCCGATACATGATCTCTTTCACCCTTTTGGCGGCCGTCCTGTTGCATAGGAAATCCAGATCATCCTGCCACAGTCTGAATCCCTCCATCATGGATTTGATGAGCAAAGGGGATAACCCGGAAAGGGAGGTTGTCCTCATGTCTCCAAATTCTTCATATTTCGGCTCGAGAGATTTGATCAAATCCCACTGGCTCACCTTGCCTGTGATCCTTTTCTCTCTGTCCTGAACAAGGACCGCGAGATGTCGATACCTGGCCCTGTCAAACTTCTCCTGCGCCTTTTCCAGCGCCAATACCGCCTCGTAGACACTGGCATCTTCTGAAACGGTAGGATATCCCTCAAGGGGGACCATCAGCTCTTTGACAGTCGTCTTTTTCATAACGAGCCTCCTTTTCAATGGGTCATGTTTCTATCGGGGCCGACTCCCTGCCCACTTTCAACATCGACCATCTTTTTGCCGGTGACCTTCTCGATTTTCCTGACAAGAGTTTCCACATCAGAAGGTTTCTCGATGATCTCTGCGGCACCTGACATCATGGCAAGGATTCCCTTCTCAACCGTTGCATGCCCGGTAAGGAATATGACGTGAAGATTCGGATTGTGTTCCTTCAGCATCCTGAGGACTTCAAGCCCGTTCATCTCCGGCATGCTCAGGTCCAGGACGACGACATCATAGTCTTCTTTTTCCGTCATCTTAATGGCGTCTGTCGCTGAAAATGCAGTTGAAATCTTCAGCCCCCGGGAACGCATTCGTTCACCGAGAGCCTCAACAAAATCCCTTTCATCGTCAACGAGCAAGACCTTCCTCTTTGACAAATCAACTTCCTCCTTTAATCAACGGCTTCGGGCAGACCAAGCACAATCTCGCCGGCGCCCTCATTCACCACAATTTGCCCCCCGAGCGACTCCGCCAGGGCGTTTTCCACATCCAGAGGAAACTGAGTTGGAGACGACGCATGGGACAATGCCTCGAGTCTCGAAAAGGTGATGCGGGCTCCTCGATCGTCCTTGTCGGCCGTCAACACCACGGTCTTCCCTGGCCCGGCTACGGCCATGGCAAAATCCAGGCAGCGCCAGATGATGTTCTCGACCAGAAAAGGACTGGTGGTGATCATAATTGGCCTTGAAGGAGGCGTCACTTCAAGTGCTATCCCTTTCATGGAGGCCAGCCTGTCGGAAAGAGCCGCCATAAACGCCACGACCTCACCCAGGTCCACCTTGCTTCTCGTCTCATCGACACTGTGGGCGAACGTATTCATATTTCTGATGATCCTGTCCGCGCGCCGGACCTGAAGCTGGATTTTCCCTGCCAGTCCCTTGAGCCGTTCAGGATCAATGGCCATACCCTTTTCCGCCATGAGGGTGAAATCCTCCAGAAGCCCGGCATTTTCATTGATGATGGCAAGCACATTCTTGACTTCATGAGATATGGACGCATTCATCTTTCCCATGAACTCAAAGCCCTCATTGCCGATGATGTCCCATTTGCCGTCCATAGTTTAGCTCCTACCGCTTCAGCACTTCGTTCAATTTTTTCATCAGTTCTTCAATATCCACCGGCTTCACCAAGTAATACGCTGCACCAGCCTCTTCTGATCCGGTTCTGAAATCTTCTTCCGATCCGTGGCCGGTCATGAAGATGAATTTCATATGGGGATATTTTTCGGCCATCATCCTCTTGAGTTCGATACCCCCTATCCGAGGCATCTTGATGTCCACCACGGCAATGTCGTAGGAGGCCTCGGCAACCTTTTCCAATGCCTCTCTCCCGCTGGTGGCCCAGTCCGCTTCGATTCCTCTGAATGACAGCCTTTCCGCCAGGGTGGAAACCAGTTCCACTTCATCGTCTATCAGTAAAATTCTCATGCGTCATTTTCCTCCTTCCTCTCCATCGTGACAGGGAGAATAACTGCGAACGTGGTTCCTTTCCCCGGTTCGCTCTCCACAGTTATTCGCCCGCCCATTTCCCGAAGAAAATTGGCGGTAAGGGATAGACCAAGTCCTGTGCCTCCCGTCTCGGTCCTCGTGGAGAAAAATGGCTCGAATATCCGCTCCAGGTCCTCTTTGGGAATACCGCATCCATCGTCAGCGACTGTAACCAAAACGTTGTTTATATCCTTCGGCCTTATCCGAATGTCTAAATGTCCGCCATCTTCCATCGCTGAACAGGCGTTATTGAACAGGTTGAGGAAAACCTCCTGGAGCTTCCCCCGGTTACTTTCAATTGCGGGAATATCCCCCGTGGCCTCGAGAGAGATCAAAATGGACCTGTATTCCGCCTCCTTTTCAAAAAAGCTCAACACTTCCTCTATCAGCTCCTTTAGATCAATATGCTCAATGCTTACCTCTATATGCCGGGAAAAACTCAACAGCCTTTTGGTGATGGCTCCGGCCCTTTTTACGGATGACAGGATGGCATCGACAAGGCCGAGGAGTTTTTCGTCACCGGTATAGGCCTTTTTAAAGGTGAAAAGGTCCTTGATCAGCCCGGCTTTCTCGTTGATGATGGCAAGGGGGTTGTTGACCTCGTGGGCCACACCGGCGGCCAAGCGGCCTATGGAGGCCATTTTGTTGGCGTATTCCACATGGTGAAGGGTAGCAATTCGGGTCTGGTCCGCCAGAAAGATCTTGTTTACAAGGTAGGTGGCCATCCAGATCACCACGCCAAGGATGACCAGCATGCTGATTCCCAGGAAAAACAGGAGTTCTATCCGGGTCTCCTGCCAGGACTTCATGAGTTCACGTTTGTGCTTGACCACCATAAGGATAAAGGGTGTATCGGAGACATACCGATACCCTATGATCAGCGAAATGCCGTCAGCGTTTTTTTCTTCAAACACCCGGGTTTTCGGTGCATATTCCGGGACAGGGAGGGATGACTTTTCGAGGACCTTGCCATGATAGAGGGAAGGCGTTTGAAGTTTGCCTTCCCGGTTGATAATAAAGGCATCACCCTGCCCGCCCATTTCAAGCCCGGATAGAAGGTCGTCAAATTTTCTGGTGTCAAGCGTCGCCCTGAAGACATAGAAAGAGCCGTTGGGCAGGCTGCGTTTCACCGCGATGACGATGTGCGGTACCTGTCTGAAACCCAGAAAAACATCACTGATATAGACGCCTCTCTTGCAGACTTCCCTGTACCAGTCCTGCTCGCTGTAGTTGACACCAAGGAGATTGAATGGACCCACGTAGCTCCTCTGGTTGCCCAAGGGGTCTATGAGTCCCAGATCCGTAAAGCCGCCAATACTTTCCTTGAGGTTCTTGAGTATCTGCTCCAGCGCCCCCGGTTGGTTCAGAGCTACAAAGTTGTTTTGTCTGGCAATAAAATCCATGGCCGCCCTGCGTTCGGCGAAAAAGAAAAACAGGGTGCGGCGGGTATTGGAGACCAGGCGGGCTGTGCGCAGGAGGTTTTCGGACTCAATGGATCGCTGGGTCACGTGGTAATCGATGATGGCGAGGGAAATCAAAGGGATGAGTGCCACTCCGGCCGTCAAAAAGACGGTCAGTTTCCACATGCGGCGGAAGTTGAACGCCTGCTCACGATGCCCGGCCGCCACGTCCCGGTAATCCCAGAATTTTGGTTTCATTGTTTTGAGTAAAGGCATCTATCAACCATTCCACCACCCATACCTGGTGGCGATTCGGGCGTGTTCCTATTTCTTTCTTGCCTGCACCTTCTCGTTGGCCCTTTTGAGGGTGTCGCTCAGGGCATCGATGTCAACAGGTTTGTGGAGATAGGCAAAAGCTCCAAGCTCCATACAGATCTTCCTGTCGGCATCGGAACCGTGCCCGGTCAGGATTATCACCTCGATTTGGGGGTTGGATTTCTTGACCCGTCGCAGGACTTCTATACCGTCGATTCCCGGCATTCGGAGGTCAAGGATCATGACTTCCGGCTCATCGCTTTTCACCAGATCTAAGGCCGATTCACCGTCATAAGCAACTACGGAACCCATCTCACGCATGATCAACCGCTCTGAAAGGGTTTGAACAAACTCTCTCTCATCATCCACGAGCAAGACCTTTGAAGGAGTTTCAAAATCGAATTTGCGGTAAATATCGGCCTGGTAGAAATCCTTCCCCACTTTTGTGTTCACGCCCCTAACGCCTTTGACTCTTGTTGCAATGGACTTCAATTCCTCTTGCAGCTTTCCCAGCGCAAGGACTTGTTTGTTGATGGTAAGGGTAACCGAGCCGTCTTTGGCATTTACACCCATATAATGTCCCTCCTTGGCCAGCTCCACTTCAACATTGGCAGCCAGAAGGAAATCCTCAACGATCTTCTTTGATGCCTCCGTGGTCTTCAGGACGTCTACGGCCAGGTTTTCTTCCACAAGGACAACGGCCTCTTCCACGGCTTTCTTGCCCATGGGAATGATAATGTCATAGAGGGATGCATCCCATGGATCACTCACATCCCACAGGTTCTTGACCCATGCAGCCCTGTCCTCATCCTGCCTGTGAATCAGCTTGGTGGCCTCTTTGGCTGACAGCCCTTGATCTTTGACGGCCGTTGAAATCCTCGATTTCATGTCAGCAATGAGGCAGACACGAAGGACGTGACTCATTTCTCCGGGGACAAGCTGGGCTGAAAAGCCTGCTATGAGCAGATTCTCCCGGGACAGGATTTGAGCCAGAGCAAGCCTGAGATAGACAATGGACCTCGCTTTTTCGTGAGTGAATTTATTGAATACGGACATCTTGGCCGAGAAGGCACGCTCGATCTTGCCTTGGGCTATGGATGAGATTTCGCTTGCAGCCAGAGCCACTTCCTTGTCGGATACCAACTGGTATCCTGTACGGGCAAGCAGCTTTTCCTTGACCAGGTTATTGCTACAAAAACTCCCGCTGAATAGGGTCACGATAGGCATTTTATTTCTCCCCTTTCTTTCTGTAGGAGCGACCCGCCACAAAACCGGCGCGTAAACCTCCCGGTCGCGATCATCCGTCAAGACTCCTCAGCCAGACCGCAGCAGGTCAGGAGAGGGCACTTTTTTTCCAGGGCCTCTGCGTGGGTTTGGGTGTAATTTGCGCTGATGGCGTTTTCCATGGTGGTGTAGAGGTGGTCCTCTCCGATCTTTTCAAGAAAATGGGTGCGTTTGAGTACGTTCATGACCGCAATGTTTACGCCGCTGAGTGATATGTCGATTCCGGCAGTCCTTGCCCTGTCCACCAGTAATGACAGGGCTTCTTCTCCCGAGGCGTCCATATCGTTGATGCCGTTGGAAACGATGACGATATGTTTCAGGCGCGGTTTTGTGCGGATGAGTTCGGTGATGCGATCTTCCAGGTAGCTGGCATTGGCAAAGAAAAGCGGGCCGTCAAAACGGACCAGTGCCAGATATTCGCACTCCTTCAGTCTGAAGGCATCGGCGTCACGCAGGGCCATATCTTCCCGCCTCGAAAGGGATACCACTTTTGGCCTCATGCTCTTGTAAAGGAATACCAGGAGTGAGAGGACCACCCCCACCTCGATCCCCTTTTCCAGATGTGGGGCAAAGGCCAGGGTCAGAAAAAAGGCGATGATGGCGATGGCCCCGTCGTACCACTGCGCCCTCCACGCGTGAATGAAACCGGAGACATTCACCAGTCCGATGACGGCCATCATGATAACCGCCGCCAGCACGGACTGGGGCAGATGATAGAGAAGAGGGGTGAAGAATATGAGCACGATGACCACCATCAGGCTTGTAAAGACACTGGAGAGACCGGTCACGGCCCCGGCCTGGAGATTGACGGCGGAACGGGAGAAAGAACCGGACACCGGATAACTCTTTCCAACGGAACCAAGAATATTGGCAAGGCCCTGCCCGATAAGTTCCTTGTTGGGGTCAAGCCTCTGGCCGGTCTTGGCGGCCATTGCCTTGGCAATGGAAATGGCCTCCATGAAACCCAGCAGAGAGATGATGGCGGCAAAGGGAAACAGGTGGAGCATGACGCCGAAATCCAATCGCGGCATGCTGAGTGCGGGCAGCCCCTTGGGGATGACTCCGATGACGGCCCCGCCGCCGGTCATGAGAAGGCGGCTCGTCTTGAGGGGCTGATTGCCTACCTTAATTCGCCAGGTCCTTCCATCATCTCCGGCATCGGCAGGGACCGTTTTCGGGAGATAAAATATGAGAGAACCGTCCTCTTGCTTGACGGCCTTGAAAAGGAAGTTTCTGAGTTCTTTTCTGAAGATGTGGGCATCAAATTTGAGTTCCTCAATTTTCATGGCGACTTTATCAAACCGGTGTCTGGCGTCGAGGATGGCCGCGGGATCCCCCGATTTTTTGGCCTCCTCCAGCAATTTTCCTGCTAGTGTGCGTTCTTCGGCAAGAATGGGAATAGCGGTCACCGCCTTGTTGAAATCGGTTATGGCCTTTCCGGCTTCCGCAGATTGGATGGCCGAGAGATCCACGTTGACATTGTGGCTGAATCCGGTTGCCCAGGCAAGAACGGTCGTTACGGCCACCGCCACGAGGACATTGGGAATCCTTGGTGAGATGCGCTTTAGGCCGTACATGATGGCGAAGGCAAGGGCACCCATGAGCAGGGTGGGCCAGTGGGTATAACGGAAGGCCGCCTGGATGACTCTCCAGATGGTCTCATACTGATGGTGCGCGCTGTCCACATAGACACCGAACATTTTCGAAAGCTGGGAGGAGGCAATAATGAGAGCCGCTCCATTTGTGAAGCCGTTTACAACCGGGTGGGAAAGGAAATTGACCACAAGCCCCAGCTTCAGGATGCCCAGGGCGAACTGGAAAAAACCTACCATGAGAGCCAGAAGGATGGCGTAAACAATATATCCCTCGCTCCCGGCTGTTGCCAGGGGTTCGAGGAAGGCCGCCGTCATAAGCGAGACTATGGCCACGGGTCCGGTGGCCAACTGCCGGCTGGAGCCGAAAAGGGAGGCGATCATAGGGGGAAGGAAGGAGGCGTAGAGGCCGTAATAGGCCGGCAGACCCGCCAGCTGCGCGTAGGCCATGGACTGGGGGATGAGCACGAGCGCGACCGTGAGCCCGGAAATCGCATCCATTCGAAAACTCGCAAAGCTGTAGTTCTTGAACCAGCCTATAAAGGGGAAAACTTTAGTCAGCATCTTCGTCACTCCCGGCTCTGGATTTTTCGCATTGCAGCATTCGTTTGCATGATTCGATTAAATCTTCATAAAGAGCAGCGGCATCATAAAGATTGTTGTCTTTGAATCGTACCAGGCCGTCAACCATGGTGAAGATCAGAATGGCGGTTTTTCTGGCAGGCATATCTCGAATGGAGCCGTCCTCCTGCCCCAGTTGAATGGCCTGTTCAAAAAAATCCACGAGGCAGTTGTAAATGGCTTCAAGGTGTTCACGGCATAACTGGTTTGTTTCGGCGAGCTTATAGGGATAGTGCCGGTGAAGGAGAAGAAAAGGACCTTCCAGTTTTCCTGCGAGATAAAGATAAAAGGAAATAACGCCTACTGTCATCTCGAGACCGTCGGCGAACCGCTTTTTTCCGAAATAGCGCTCGAATTCCCCCGTGATCTCCTGCCGTGCGCGTTCCAGGATCGCAAGGAGAATATCCTCCTTGTTACTGAAATGGTAGAAGATAGTTCCTTCAGCAGCCCCAGTGGCCTGACTGAGTTCGGACATGGAAGTGTCCTTGAACCCCTTTTCCGCAAAGAGGTGTAAGGCCGCTCTTAAAATGTCCTCTTTTTTTGACATCCTGGATTCCTGACTTCTTGTTCATCCAGCCGTTATGCCCTTTTGAAAAGACAGAATATTTTGGAGAAAAGTGGACCGTTCATATCGTCGCAGCAAAACCGACTGAGTGCTCACTCGGGAAACACTATCTTTTTGGAAGTCTGATGTCAACGAAAAAACAATGCTTGGATAAGCTGTCAATGACAGCAAACTTGACATGAGAGACGTTTATCCACTAAAACGTTCACATACCGGGGTCCGTGAAACGGAGACAGCGCAAAATGTCATTCCATTTTGCATTCAAGATGATAACAAGGCGGCAAGGAGTAGGCGACGGAGGCGTACGTTATCGGTACGTCGAGGAGCCGACGACGCAGCCAACGCCGGCAGCGCTTGAATGCGAATTGGAGTCAGGACTTTTTGGCCCGGATTTTTGTGGTGGGCACGCGCGAGTCCTAAGAATAGGGAGGGTGTTATTCCAATGCGGATGAGACGGTGGATTCTGAGGTCCCCAGCTCGGTTTTCCGTTCTTGTCTTCGTGGTCCTGATCGGCGTTGGGACCCTCATGCTTTCCCTTCCAGCTTCATCCGCGGGGAAGCCAATAGACCTGATTGATACGCTGTTCACCGCCACTTCCGCAGCCTGCGTGACCGGCCTGGTGGTGCTGGACACCGGGAAGGACTTTTCCCTGTTCGGACAGGGGATTATTCTTCTCCTCATACAGGTGGGCGGGCTGGGCATTATGACGCTCAGCACCCTCTTCCTCCTCATGGCGGGCAGACGACCTTCTCTCGTGGGACATTTTGTCATCAAGGATGCCCTGACCGATGGGAAAGAGCGGAGTCTTTCCACCCTGCTCTGGGATGTCGTTCTCTTTACCGTGATCATAGAAGGCATAGGCGCTGCCGTCATGTTCCTACGTTTTCTCCCGGGGCGCAGCGCTCCGGACGCCGCGTATCTGGCCATATTCCATTCTGTCAGCGCCTTCTGCAACGCGGGCTTTTCCATTTTTCAAGACAGTTTTATGGGATACCGGGAGGATTGGACTTTGAATCTCACCCTGTGTTTTCTCATTATCAGCGGGGGAATCGGGTTCCTGGTGCTGTCGGAATTGAAGCGAAAGAGACCTTTGAAACGCCA
>Ga0307417_10000061_pt1 | contig 42529 bp, 78 predicted proteins | sample SalMarWE160210MG_2_FD_202514 | JGI IMG/M metagenome (GOLD analysis project Ga0307417, IMG submission 202514) | Salt marsh sediment microbial communities from the Plum Island Ecosystem LTER, Massachusetts, United States - WE1602-10 | ecosystem: Environmental > Aquatic > Marine > Intertidal zone... | reverse complement strand
TTTTTGCGCATAAAGATTTCCCTAAATGACGAATTTGGATGTGATAATATGGCGGGCAGAAAGGGACAACCAGTTGATTTACTTATCCTAAAAGGAGCAAAACACCTTACAAAAGAAGAAATCGAGAGGCGCAGACAAGCTGAAGATGAATTAAGCTCTGGCATATCAAAGATTCATCCGACGGACCAAGTGCTTGCTAATCCAATAGCAAAAAAAACATTTATAAAACTATTGGTATTGTATCAAGATATAGATTATGTGGAAGGGCTGGACGAAGCGATCATAAACCGGTATTGCTTAATGACGGCAGAGGCAGATAGAGTACAAGAGCTTTTAATAAAAATGGAAAATGACCTTGATGAATGTGTTGACTACAAGGAAAGAATTAAATTATATAAATCTATATCTAGCGCTGAAATAACGGTAGGCAGAATCCGTGACCGGCTATTGCAGATGGAAGACAGGCTTTTTATGAACCCGACATCTCGCGTTCGCAACGTGCCAAAGAAGGAGAAGCCAAAGCAAAAGTCAGAATTTGAAACGAAATTTGGGGATGTTTAAAATGGAATTGGAATGGGAAGATGTAAAATATGATTTGCCGGAAGATGGCCAACAATGTTTGATATATACAGTAGCCGGGGAAATGGAAATTGCTACATGGAAAGCATTTGATGGATGGGAAGTACGGGGTTATCTTGTTCCTTATGTAGAAGTAACGCACTGGATGGAATTGTTTATTGATCCGCCTATAACGGGGAAGATTGATATACAAGATGAAAATTCTTGGTCGATAAATTTGGAGTGTTTAAAATGAAAAAAGAAAATATTGAAATGCCACCCAATTCGGAGATGGAATATCCGGAAATGGAATATATGCAAGAAAGTAATGACGGAATATTGTGGTGTGTTCTGATTGTTTGTTTATTTGTTGCGGCTATAGGCTTAATCATTTTTCGTGAAATTTTGTAGAAAAATTTTATTTACGTGACATTATTAGATGAACTGACTCAATATTCAAATGCATGTATTAATAATGAAATTATAGCATGCCAGAAACTAAAATGGGCTTGCATGCGATTTATAAGGGATGTTGAGCGACAAGAAACAAAAGATTTTCCATATGTATTTGTAGAAAATAAGGCGCTCCGGTATTTTGACTGGATGCGTCTTTTTAAACACACAAAAGGCAGACTAGCAGGCACTTATAAAGAACCGCACATATCTGAAATGTTTGAGTTTGGAAATATATATGGATGGAACCGGCAAGATAATGGATTGCGACGGTTTAGATATGCTTATATACAAAAGGCCAGAAAAAACGCAAAATCACAAGACCTTGCTATTGCTGGGCTTTACGAAGAAGCGGCATTTGGTGAATCGTGCTCAGAGGTCTATGTTGCCGCATCGAAAAAAGATCAATGCCGATTTGTATTTGATGAAGCTGACTTGATATATAACAGATGCGAACCATTACAAAAAAAGTTTATTACGCGGTATGGAGTTATAGAACACCCTAAAAGCGGTTCAAGATTTGCGCGGCTATCAAAGGATGACAGGAAAAGCGGCTCCGGTGGTAATCCTCAGTGCGGAATATTAGATGAATATCATGAGCATGAAACGGCTGAATATTATGATTTGATGACATCGGGCATGAAAACGCGCCAGCAGCCGATATTGATTATTATAACGACTGCCGGCGTAGACCCGAGCAGTCCATGTTATGAAGAATACGACTATTGCACAAAAATACTTGACCCGAATAACCCAATAGAAAATGATCGGTATTTTGTCTGCATATATGAACTGGACAAGGATGAAAACGGTAACTTAATTGACAACATGTATGATCAGTCATGCTGGAGAAAAGCCAACCCGATTATTTATAATGACCCGGTGGCGGTCGAAAATATAAAGGCAGAACTGGAGCTTGCAAAGGCAAAACCAGACAAGCGCAGGGACGTTATCACAAAGACATTCAATGTTTGGATCAATGAGCGCGATCACGGCTATATGCCGATGGATAAATGGGCCGCGTGTAAAGCAACGCCGGACAATCCAATGCCGGATGTATATGGGCTTGAGGTAATTACTGGGCTTGACTTGTCATATAGAAGTGATTTATCAAGCATAGCGCATGAAATTAGATTGCTTGATGGGCGTATTGCTGTGATGCAAAAGTCTTTTATGCCAGAGGAAACATATGAAGCCGTAAAAAATCAGCCAAAGGCGCATTGGAAAGATTGGGAAGCATCGGAAAGTTTAATTATTACTCCTGGTGCAATAGTTGATTATGATTATATGCTTGATTATTTAGACGAGGTTTACGAAAAAAACGGATGGCATAAAGGAGAATTGGCTTTTGACAGAGCATTGGCAACATGGCTGATGCAGCAAGCAGAAAAGCGTGGGTTTATTCCTGCTGATATTATCCAAGGCATGTTGACTCTAGGGGCTCCGACAAAGGACTTTAGGGACAATGTTTATGACAAAAAAGTCATTCACGATGATCCTATGCTGACATGGGCTATGGGTAACGCTATATGTGACGAGGATAAAAACAAAAATGTAATGCTGAATAAGCAAAAGTCAAAAGAAAAAATTGACCCTGCTGCGGCGTTAATGAATGCACATGTTAGGTTTGCGGTTAAACCGGAAATAAGAACTGCATATGAACATCATGGAATAAGGATTCTTTAGGAGAAGATATGAAGTTTTTCAAAAAATATTGCGAAGATTTTTTTATACTAGGCGGTTGCGCTATTATAGCCTATGCAACATTTACGGTTTCTGTTCTTGCTGGACTATATACGGTTGGGGCAATGTTATTGTTTATTGGAATATGGCTTGCAAAAAATCCTCCAAAGGTAAAGTAATATGATATTTAGAGATAAAACAAAAAATAGCAGCGTTATAGGATTACCGCCAATGAGCGATGAAGCCGCATGGATTGCTTATCTTCAAGGGCGTGGGTATTCAGCTATAACGGTTAATACGGCTATAAAAGTGGCCACTGTTTTTAGGTGTGTTGATCTTGTAGCAAAAACAATAGCAAGTTTGCCACTCAATTTATATCGCAAGACAGCGGCAGGACGGGAAAAAGCGGAAGAACACAATGTATATAAATTGCTCTATAGGCTTCCAAACCCAACGACAACGGCGTTTGAGTTTTGGCATATGTATATTTTTAATCTAATGTTGACACGTGGGGCTTATGCTAAAATTGTTCGTGATAGGAACGGATTTATTCGACAATTATGGAATATACCTACCGCAAATGTTAATGCTCATATTAACCAATATAACGGAGAACGATATATAATTGTTCATTTATTAAATGGACAATCAGAAACATTACGTGAAGGCGATTTTATGTATTCGCCCGGATTGCGATTGGGCAATGATATTTACCCGGAAAATCCATTAAAAATAGCGGCAAATGTTCTTGGATTAAGCATAACGCTTGAAGGATTTGCTAAAGATTTTTTTGACAACGGTACAAATTTAGGTGGTTTTGTAGAATACTCAAACGCTGTATCCGATACGGCATATGAACGATTTAAAGAATCATGGCGTGAAACATATGCGGGAGTACAAAACCAGCATAGGATAGGATTTTTAGAAGATGGGTTTAAGTTTACACAGCTTACAAAAGACCTTGATAAATCGCAAGCACTTGAAAGCAGAAAACATAGCGTTATTGAAATATGTAGAATATTTGGTGTTCCGCCTCATAAGGTTTTTGAACTTGATAAAGCAACATTTGATAACATTGAACAGATAAATATTGAATATGTTCAAGAAGCCGTCGCGCCAATGGATGTACGCCTTGAACAAACCATGTATAAGGATTTGCTAACAACTAAGGAACAAAAAACTTATTATGCAAAGTTTAATGTAAACGCTTTACTCAGAGGAGATTTGGCAGCAAGAACAGCTTATTATCATAATGCACGTAACGATGGATGGATAAATGGTGATGAAATAAGAGAACTGGAAGATATGAATAAAATGCCAGATAAACAGGGAGAAATTTATGCTATAAACGGTAATATGATCCCCGTTTCATCTGTTCCTCAAAATTTGCCTAAAGGCGCACAAAGGAGTTAGTTTATGAAAAAGTTTTATATGAATGGTTCTATTATAAAACAAGAAGATAAATGGATATATGATTTTTTAGGCATTGCTTCTGTATCAATGGAAGAAATCATTGCTTTTCTTGATGATGCAAATGGCGAAGAAGTAAAAATTTATATTGATAGTCCTGGAGGTCTAATAACGGCAGGATCAGATATCTATTCAGCTTTGCGAGAGTACGAAGGAGAATCAACGGCTTTTGTGACTGGGTTGGCTGCGTCTTCTGCGTCATGGGCAATGCTTGGGGCAAAAAAAGTAATTGCTTCTCCAACGGCACGATTTGTATATCATAACGCAAGTACTTCTGCAAGTGGTGACTATAGAGATATGGAGCATGCTGCATATAGACTTAAAAACGCAAATAATTCATTTATAAACGCTTATCAGATAAAGACAGGAAAAAGCCGAGAAGAAATTCAAGAAATGCTTGATAAGGAAACTTTTCATACTGCACAAGAAGCTTTGGACTTTGGGTTTGTTGATGAAATTGCGTTAAAGGATGGAGAAGAACTTGAACCGTTAATCGCTGCATCTATTGGTGGCATAAATATTCAAAAAATGCATGACCTTGCCTTGAAATATAAAGACAATCATGAAGGATTGCTGGAAAAAATAAAAAATGAACCAGACAAACCAGACGCTGAAAGTGGGGAGGAGACTCCGGCCATATCAGATATATTGACTACCCAACGTCGAGACCTTAATAGGATCAGAAAAAAACTTTACAACTGAAACAGAGCAGCCGCCGCAAGGCGGTTTTTTCATGCTCAAAGAAAGGAAAATTTTTATGGATGCAAAAATGCTTATTGAAAAAAAGCAGGATCGGGCTACCTTTACAAATTCTATTCGTTCTATTCTTGACGAATATGAAAACAAAGAGATGCCCGGAGAAAAGAAGGAAGAACTGGACAAGCTCGAAAAACAGTTTGACGAAGTGGATACGCTTATTCTACGTGAGGAAAAGCAGCTTGACCGTGAACGAAAGATTGGCGAAAAGCAGGATGAGAGTCAGGATGGAATAAAAGATGATATCGTAAATCTTTTTTCTGAGTACTTGACCACTGGCAGCAAACAGTCATATGAAGAATACAACGCTTTGCAACAGTCGAATCCAACACAGGCTGGTTATTTGGTTGCTCCTGAAGAGTTTCAGATGGATATTATAAGAGAAATTGCAGACTCAACTTTTATGCGGCAAAAATGTAAGGTTTTGCCTCCGCTACAGATGGCACAGTCTCTTGGCTATCCAACGCGCACATCCGGCATGAGCTCGTTTGCTTGGGGTACTGAAATTCAGGCTCCGACTGCTGATAGTTCGCTGGCATATGGAAAACGTGAATTCAAGCCAAACCCTGGAACTTCCGAAATTCTTATATCCAAGACGCTTGTAAGAAATGTTGCCAATGCTGATAGTTTGATACGTAGTGAAATTTCAGAAGAAATTGCAAAGAATTATGAAACTGCCTATATGACTGGTTCTGGTGCTTTGCAACCTCTTGGCGTATTTACCGCATCTGATGACGGTATTCCTACTTCGCGGGACGTGTCTACTGGTAATACGGCAACTGAAATCAAGTTTGATGGCTTGATTGAAGCACAAGAAACCGTAAAAGATCAATACCAGTCACGTTGCGAGTGGATTTTTCATCGGGATGCAGTCAAGCAACTACGTAAGCTAAAAACGTCTGATGGTCAATATATATGGCAGCCGTCCGTTACTATGGGACAGCCTGAAATGTTGTTAAGCAAACCCGTAAATAGGTCTGAATATGCTCCGAATACTTTTACAACTGGTTTATATGTTGGATTGTATGGCGATTTGTCTTATTACTGGATTTGCGATGCCTTAACAATGGAAATTCAGGCTTTGATGGAGCTTTATGCTAGGACGAACCAGATTGACTATATTACGCGCATTGAAACCGATGGTGCGCCTGTGCTGTCTGCTGCGTTTGTACGTATTACATTAGCGTAATGAAAGGAGAAAAAGTATGTTACCTTCATTTTTAAAAGAATGTGAGTTTATAACCGTTGAAAATAGTGTGGCCGCTGGTCAGGCTACGACTGTAGGCGAAATTGTTGATATGCAGGGTTATGATTCGGCTTGTTTTATTTACAAGCTAGGTGCTGTAACCGATGGCGCGGCGGTAACGCTGACGATCTATCAAGGAACTGATGCAACCGTTTCTGACGCTGCGGCTCTTTCCGGTGCGACGGCGGCGATTGCAACAGCATCTAGTGACAGTGATCAAGTTTTAATGATTGATGTTATTAAGCCGCGTGAACGGTATTTGCGTCCTACCATTGTAACGGCAACGCAGAATGTTGAGATTGATTCAGCGTTTTGTATTTTGTACAATGCGGCAGTCAAACCGATTACGCAACCGTCAACCGTTGATGTTGGGACGCTTGTTGTTAGTCCGGCAGAAGCGTAAAGGAGGTTTACTATGAGTATACCTAATGGGTGGAATACAGCTCCAAACGGAATGTATTTTGAGGATATTTCAGCAGGCATTGGGTCAATTGGAACTACATATTATGTTGATTCAAATGCTGGTGACGATGATCTTGACGGTTTGAGCTGGGAAACAGCTGTCAAAACACTTTCTATAGCGCTTGCTTTATCTCATGCCAAAATCGCCGCAGACTCTACGGGATGGGCAAGCAGAAACCGTATTTTCTTCAAGGGAGATCAAACGGCAACGGCAGAAGGTGAAGACTTGACGGCGCTTGCTCAAAAAACTGATGTTATTGGCGTTGGGTCAACTGATTGGAAAGCAAAGCCGCAGCTGATTGGTAATCATGTTATTGGCAGCACTACGAGCTATATGGGATGCCGATTTATCAACATGATGTTTAAAGGCCCTGTGCTTGTTGGCGGTGACATTTTTACTATGACTAGCCAACATGGAATTGAGTTTATCGGCTGTGAGTTTATGGGCGATTCCACTACTCCCGCAACCGGCGCGATTATTGCAACTGCATGTGTCGGCCTAAAGGTAACCGGATGTGTATTTAAGGGCGCATATAGCGACGCAGTGATCGAGATTGGCGCAGGACAGGCAGATGATATGTGGATTACAAGCAATGTGATCCAGGGCGCAAACATGGGCGTTGATATCTCTGGATCAGCAACGTTTGCGGCTGGAAAGTACGGTCTTATTAAAGACAACGTATTTTCCACTACGCTTGCTTGCATCAATGATGCAGAGGGCAAAAGCTATGTGATTGGAAATCGCGGTATTACGGCGGCGGCAAAAGGGACTGGGCTTGCTGGGGCTGTTGTGTGTACCGCTGGGCTTGCACAAGATAACCGATTTTCAACAAGCGATGCCAATAATGTTGTTTATCCAGCAGAAGGGGAAATCTGATGAAAGTTAAATTACTGACATCAATATATTGCCCCTATGGAAACTTTGGGAAAGGCGCAGAGGCAGAGCTTCCAAATAAAATCGCAAAGGGTCTTATTGCCGGAAACCATGCCGTTGAAATTTCCGATAAACAAGTTGAAACCAATGAAAATAAACAAAAAGAAGCAAAACAACCGGCTAAAAAGGCAACAAGGCAACCGGCAAAAAAGGTGACGGTAAAGAAATGAGGTAGTTGTGATAGATTACAAGGTCATAACACCCATATCAACTGAACCGGTAACATTAGCTGAAGCAAAAACGCATTTGCGGCTGACTTCCGGAACATTTGCGGGTGATACAACCACATACCAAAGCATTGTGCCTGGAGATCATGACGTGGCCGTCCTTACGGGGACGGCCCTTGATGTATTGGGTTATACGACGCTCGTTAATCTTGATTCTGGTACATGTACCGGAAGCGTAGCCGCAATAATCGAAGAAAGCGATACCGGAGAATCCATCGACTGGCAAACATTTGCATCATTTACGACTGTTACTTCGGCAAATGATAATTCAGTGCAAGAAATTGATTACACAGGCGGAAAACAATATATCCGGGTTGTAGCAACAATAACGGATGCGGGGTGCTCATTTGGCGCAAGTGTGATTGTCAAAACTGGCGATGTAACAGAAGACGATTTAATATCTGCGTTGATTACATCGGCGCGTGAATATTGCGAAGGATTTACGGGCCGTGCGCTTGCGACACAAACCCTTGAGGCCTATCCAAAACGGTTTCCATGCAAAAATGAAATCGAAATACCACATCCGCCACTGCAAAGCGTTACTTCCGTTAAATACACGGATAGCGATGGCGACGAAACAACTATGACGGTAGACACGGATTATATCGTAGATACGGATAGCACGGTTGGTAAAATTGTTCTACCATATGCCAAAGTATGGCCTACGGCAACACTTTATACGGTGAACCCTATTAAGATACGATATGTGGCCGGATATACAACGATCCCAATAAGCATTAAACAATCAATGCTTTTGTTAATTGGACATTGGTATGCAAACCGTGAGGCTGTATTGGTGGGTCAAGGAACTATGTCAAAAGAGATTGAGTTTGCAGTTAAGTCGTTGCTGTCAATTGATAGGATGAGGTGGTTTTAATGATTAGAGCGGGAGAACTTGATCAGCGAGTTACATTCAGAAGAAAAACGATTGCCTATGATTCGTATGGCGAACAAATCCCAACATGGGCAGATGCTTTTACGGTTCCGGCGGGAGTGAACACTACAGGCGGCAAGGAATTTTACGCCGCGCAGAAAAAGAACGCCGAAACCGAATGCCTTTTTAAAATCCGCTATATGAAAAAAGTCAACGTGTTAATGCGTGTCAAATGGTGCGGGCGAGAGTTTGAAATACTGCCGCCTATCAATGACGTGAACGCAAAGCATACAACGCTTTTAATAAGCGGTAAAGAGGTGGTTTGATGAATGGAAATTGATGAAGCCTTATATGCTTATCTTATATCGCAATCTGGACTGACGGCGTTGATTGACAGGCGACTATATCCAGACGAGAGACCGCAGAGTAGTAATCTTCCTGCGGTTTCTTATATTTATATCAGCGATGTAAAGGATCATACGTTGACGGCGCAACAAAAGCTCGAAAGCCCAATGATTCAATTTACGTCTTATGCATCATCAAGGGCCGGGGCTAGGGCAGTATCAAATCAAGTCAAAGCCGCTTTAGCTGATTACAATGGAACATTAAGTGGTCTTGAGGTTCAATATATGAAGCTTGTAAATGAATTGCCGTCAACAGAACGAAACGCGGATGGGACGGTTTTGGTGCGAACTGTAGATCAAGAATACGAAATCAATTTTGTAAAGGAGTAGAAATATGGGCAATGCGGTACATACTTTTGGAACTACGTTTACCTGGAACAGCCAAACGATTGCAGAGCTATCAGTAATTAATGGCATTGAGCTCACTGCATCAACTGTAGATGTAACTACACATCAATCAAGCGATACATATACGGAATTTTTGACCGGACTATTGACGGCTGGTGATGTATCACTGGAAGGGAACTTCGATTATACCGACACCACAGGACAGCAGGCTATGATAACGGACTTTAACTCTCGTACAAGTCGAACGGCAGTTATTACTTTTCCCGCTTCTACTGGGACTACATGGACTTTTACTGGTAATATTACAGCAATTAAAATCGGTGATGCTCCTGTTGATGGCGCTATACCGTTTACGGCAACAGTTAAACCGACAGGAAAGCCGGTCTTTGCAGTCGCAACTTCTGATGGACTAACAACGCCGTTCTTTGCAATTAGTGAATCGGCCGTGATAGCTCCAGATCCGGCAAACGACACATATACTTATGTTGCAACCGTGCTTACGGCTATTACTAGCGTAACTGTAACGCCTACCGCTACTGCTGGGACGATTACTGTAAACGGTAATACTGTGGCAACTGGCGAAGCATCTAGCGCAATTACTTTAGGTGCGGCAGGCAGCGTGACAGAAATTACGATTATAGTTACCGAAACTAACAAGGCACCCGTTACATACACTATATATCTCACAAGAGCAGCTTCTTAGACAATATGAGGGTCGTTTCGTTTGGGGCGGCCCTTATATCTAATTAATAAAAAAATTAAAATAGATGGCTTATAAGTGCCTTAAAACAAACGGAGGAAATTATGCCTATACCTTTTAAAATTATTGAACTAGACAAACCGCGAAAATTACGTTTTACGACTGGAGCAATGGTTGAATTTGAAGATTTAACAAAAACAAAATTAACTGAACTTGATACAAGTGTTAGCATTACAATTCTTATAAAATTGCTATGGGTAATGCTAAAGCAAGAAGAACCTGGTTTAACACAAGAACAAGTACAAAACCTTATTGATGAATATTCAGACGATGTTAAGTCGATAATTGAAGAAGCAATCGAAGCTGTTCAAATGGCATTTGGCGAAAACAAAAACCCCAAGAGGCCGACGGCAAAGAAAAAAAGCTAACGCTTAAAGAAATTTTAGAAAAAGCGTTTGATATTGCTGTCGGAGAACTAAATTTAAAACCTGATGAATTTTGGAAACTTACTTATGCAGAATTTGATGCGATGTGTAGGGCTAAAAAGCGGATCAACAAGCATCGTGCAAATGAGTTAATGTCATTGGCTTGGCATATTGCTTTGTTTGAGCGGCAAAAGGAACTTCCTGCATTAAAAACTATTTTGCAAGACGAACACAAAGAGAAACGCAAACAAACGGTTGAAGAAATGATATCGGTTGCTAGACTGCTCAATGCCGCCCATGGAGGAATTGAGGTAAAAAAATAATGGCAAAAAATAATTTTGAGATAGTTGGACTTGATGAAATCATAAATGACTTAAATTCGTTTGGTTTAGCCGGACAAAAAGAAGTCAAGCCATATGTAGACAAAGCTGGAGATATCCTTCTTAATAAAACGCGTGAAAAAGTGCCTGTTAATACTGGTGCATTAAAATCCAGTTTATTTCTAAAAAGATCAATGTCAAAAAAAGGATTTATCCGAAACATATTAACTTGGGGTAATGATGTTAGGGCATATGCTGCACCGCTTGAACTTGGCCATGAGCTTGTTTATATGGGACATCCAACGAACAAGTTTGTGAAAGCAAAACCATTTCTCCGCCCTGCCGCAGACGAAAGCAAGGAAAAAGTTTATCAAACAATTACCAATGGAATCAATAAAGCACTTGATACTTTGAGGAAATAGAATGAGTAATGTAATAAGAAGCTTTATCGTCAGAACTGGTGTTGATATGTCTGGTATGACGGTAGGACTTAAAAAATTGTCAACAGATTTAAAAAGAGCCGGCCGGGATATTACGAAAACGGGGCAATCCCTGACTAAAAATATATCTGTTCCATTATTAGCTGTAGGAGCAGCGTCTATTAAATTTGCATCTGAGTTTCAGGATGGAATGGCAAAGGTCAATACAATTGCAGATACGGCAGTTAAAAGCATAAGCGAACTTAGCGACGAAGTCATGGCTGTTTCAGATAATACGGGAGATGCCGCAGACGAATTAAGCGAATCATTATATCAAGCCATATCTGCTGGTGCTGATACTGCAAATGCTATGGACTTGGTTGAAATTGCGTCTAAAGCAGCAATTGGCGGATTTACAAATACAACGACGGCAGTAGATGGGCTAACATCTGTACTTAATGCGTACAACATGGAAACAGAAGAAGCTGATAAATTGGCTAATCTTTATCTTGTTACGCAGAACAAAGGTAAAACAACCTTTGGAGAATTAGCGTCTTCTATCGGTAAGGTAGCGCCAACTGCATCGTCTGCCGGTGTGTCAATTAATGATTTACTAGCATCAATAGCTACACTTACCGCATCTGGCATTAGCACGTCAGAAGCCATAACCGGAATAAAAGCCGCCTTATCAAATATTATTAAACCATCTAAAGATGCCGCTACTGTTGCCGAACAGCTTGGTATAGATTTTTCTGCAACCGCATTACAATCTAAAGGTTTGGCGGGGTTCTTGGCTGATGTCCAGGAAAAGACTGGTGGCAACATAGAAACAATGTCAATGTTGTTTGGAAGCGTTGAAGGGTTAAACGCCATGCTGAATCTGACAAGCGATTCTGGCATGGCAACAATGAACGATACATTGCAAGAAATGCAAACCAACACTACGGCCCTTGATAATGCATATGAAACCATGGCCGGCACGATGAGCAATCAATTTAAAATAGCGTTAAATTCTATTAAGAATGTTGGAATAGAATTAGGCCAAAAATTAATGCCAATTGTAAGCAACGGAATTATACCAGCAATCAAAAGTTTTGGTGAATGGATCGGAAAGCTAATTGACGATTTCAATAATCTATCTCCTTTTATGCAAGATATGGTAACTTTGTCTTTGGCTATAACAGTAGCAATTGGGCCATTAACAACTGTTGTAGGAAAATTGCTTATAACTATTGGGTCTCTCACAAAATCATTTAATCTTGCAAGCGCAGCATTAGCAGGCGGAAAAGGGTTAATGACTGCGATAACGACATTCCTTGGCCCTGCTGGTACGGTCGTGATTGCAATAGCGGCAATAGCGGCAGTAGTTGGTACTTTGGTTATTGCTTTTAATAATGCTAATTCAGAAACAAAAGCATTAAAAAAAGAAGTACAAAATTTTAACGATGAAGTAAATAAATCAAAAGAAACATTTGATGATTTTATTGAAAAAAATAAAGAAAGCGCTGGAACTGCTCGTGCTCTTGCAGATGAGCTATATAATTTATCAAATGAAGAAAACAAATCAACAGTTGAAAAAATAAGAATGCGAGATATTGTTAAGCAACTTAACGATATGTATGATGGTCTTAATCTTACTTTAGATGAAAACACTGGGCAACTTAACCTTAATGAAGATGCTGTATATGGTGTAATAAGTGCCAATAAAGATATGCTTATGTTGGATGCATATTCAAAAAGGCGAACAGAATTATATGAGGAACAAGTTAAGGTTGTAGAAAACCTAGAAAACATAACGAAGAAAATGTCTAGCGAGCAATTAGCCGCTGCGGAAAATTTTAAAAACGGAGAATTTTATCAAAAATCTTATAATGAAGCCATGAAAGATGGCATTATAACAACAGATGAATTTAATGTTATTAACAAGGCAATGACAGGATTTTTTGTTGATGACACAGTTCAAGCATTTGTTTTGGCATCTATGGCAGCGGATCAAAATGCAGAAGCTGTTATCAATGCAACAGAAGCATATGATGCTCAGGCAGAAAAAGTTATTACAACCTCTGATGTTATAAAAGATGCAACAGGAGAAACAAGTATAGCCTGGAGTGATTTATCAGACACGCAAAAAGCCGCCTTAGAAGAAATGGGAACGACGCAAGAAGAATATACGGCAATGTCCGAAGAAGATTTACAAGGATATATAGATACAACTCGTGAGCAGCAAGAAGAAATGAAGGACTTGCTCGACGAACGTATTGCAGTTACTCAAAATGCTTTTGAGAAAATAGAATCAACTATAGATGTATCGCTGGATAAAATGATAGAGAATCTTGAAAGCAATCAAAAACTGGTAAGTGATTGGACTGACAATCTTGCTATATTGACTGATAAAGGTTTAAATGAAGGGTTTATCCAAGTATTAGAAGATACAGGCGTTGATGCCGCTGCCACAGTCGCTGGCCTTGTTGATGCAAGCGACGAAGAAATACAGCGGTTAAACGATGTATTCATGAATGGATCAACTGTAGCCATAGACTCAATGCGTAAAGAACTTGGACTGCCTACAACTGTTAATGTCGGTTCTGAAACTATCTCAGATATAGCCGATAAAGTAGAGGATAATACAGACCTTACAAATGCTGCAAAGAGTCAAGTTAAAGATGTAAAAAAAACAATGGTAATGCAAGTCAATAACTCTAATTTTTCAACCGTTGGTTCATCAATGGTTCAAGGCATGATAAATGGAATGAATAGTCTTGGCGGCCGTCTTCGGTCCACTGCTCGTTCTCTTGCGAAAAGCGCATATCGTTCTATGAAAGAAGAACTTGACGAGCATTCACCATCAAAGAAAACAATGGAAATAGGAAGATTTTTTGTTGGTGGCTTAATAAATGGCATAGATGAAATGTCGCAAAACGCTGTCATAACGGTAAAAGCACTTTCTTCAAACATAGTAAACGCTTTGGCATTTGATACTATTCAAACTCCATCTATGTCAGACTTTGATACTATTAATTCCCCTCAAATGTCTGGTTTGTCTCCTATGTCAACAGTTATGCAAAACACAACCAATACATCAAGCAGAGAAAATAATGTAACCGTAAAATTTACTGGTCCCGTAATGCTTGGGAATGAAATGGATGTAGAAAAAGTTTCTACAATGCTTGCATATTATTTGCAAGATAGATCAGCTGCGCAGGGGGCTTAAAATGTGGTTTGAATTTAATGGAATCAGAAGCGACGATTATGATATTGTGGCAGAATATTTTCCGCTTGTTTCTGTTCCTATTCGCAATGTAACATCTATTGAAATACCTGGAAAGGATGGTAGCCTTACACAATCTGATGATACATATGCCGATATGAACTATCCTATACAGGTTAGGGCTACAGATGATTGCCCGTTTGAGCTTATTCAGTCATGGCTTAATGGTAGTGGGGATCTTATTGTATCAGACGATCCAAGCAAAAAATACAAAGCACGGTTTGACTCGCGATCTTTAAACGAGGATTTTTTCTCGTGTTTTAGAGTGACGTTTAATTTTATCGTGCAGCCATTTATGTATGAAGCCGAACCAGAAACAATTGAGCTAACCGCATCTGGAACGGTATACAACATAGGTACACGGAAGTCTTATCCTATCATTACTGTATATGGTGCCGGCGATCTTACGATTGGTAGTTACTCGCTAACAATTGCAGCCACAGGCGGAGAATCATATGTAATCATCAACAGCGAAATACAAGAGTGCTACTATGACACATCAACAAGTCGCAACAATAAAGTAACAGGTGATTTTCCAGAAATTGATCCCGGGGAATGCGCGGTAACAATCGGTGCCGGAATAACACAAGTTGACATACAAGGAAACTGGAGGTGGTTTTAATGATTTACATATACGATTCTGATGAAACAACTTTTACTCATATGGGGCTTGGAGCATTATCTCCAAGCTCTTGTATTATAACCGAAGAAATCAATAAAGAGTTTAGTCTTAGAATGGTACATCCAATTGACAATGATGGGAAATGGGAGCGTATAGAACAACAGCAAATAATAAAAGCACCAACACACCGAGGAAACCAGCTTTTTAGAATATATAACGTTTTCAAAGAGCCTATCATGCAAAAGACGTTGATTGTTCTGGCACGGCATATTTTCTATGATCTTCGCGAAAATTTTCTCGAAGATGTGCGGCCGACAGTAAAAGACGGGCAAGATGCTGGAGACGCTATCATTGACGGATGCCAAACTTCTACCGATTTTACTTTTTCCTCTAATATATCTGCTGTGTCTACTTCATGGTATATCCGCCAAAATCCAGTCAAGGCATTTATAGGAACAGATGAAAATTCTTTTATTAATCGCTGGGGCGGTGAGATAGCAAGAAACAACTACAACATAACAATAAACTCAAGCATAGGCGAAGATAACGGAGTAAAAATTGCATACCGTAAAAACTTAACCGGACTAGAAATTACGGTTGATGATTCTGCGGTGGTTACACGGGTAATGCCTACAGCTCTTGATGAAAACGGAGAATTGTTTACCACTGTGACTAAATACTATGACAGCGCATATATAAGCAATTATCCACATCCAAGATATGGTGTGCTTAATACTGGTATACGAGTTGGCGCAGAAGTAAACGGGAGCATACCTTATCCAGACGATGCGACGGCATTAGCGGCCATGGCCACAATGGCAGCGGATTATTTTACAGACGGAGCGGATCAACCGCAGACTACGCTTAATGTTAATTATATTCAGCTGGAAAACATTGACGAATATTCGGAATATGCCAGTTTGTTTTCCGTAAATATTGGCGATTATGTAACTGTGTATTATCCTCCCATAGACATTAATCTCAAATTGCGCGTTGTTATCATAAAATGGGATGCGATCTTAGATCAACCATATAGTGCAGTAATAGGCGATTTTGAACCTAATATAGCCGATACGGTTGTTGCAAATGATATTGATATATCTGCTCTTAAAACGAACTCTGAAAAAGCCTTATTGGAAAGCGAAACATATTATGGCGTATATATAAATCATGAAGATGGCTTTGTTACGCAAGCAACGATAGGCGGAGAAACAGTTACATCAAAATTTAATGCATCACAATTAGCATGGTACGATGCAAGCAATAATTTTATTGGTGGAATTGCATTAGTCAATAGCTTGCTTACGCTGGTTGCAAATACATTAACAAATGATATTGATGGCAATTGCTATGCAACAATTGGAAATGTAACATTGGCAGGAAACGAATACCAAGGCTTATTTATATATCGCGAAGATTATTCAACAAGCAATCCAATAATAAAATTAGTAGCATATTCAGATGGAACAATAGCAATTAGCTCGGATGAAAATGGTTATATCACAATAGGTACTGATGGCTTATTGAATTATAGGGATGCAAATGGAAAAGAACGTTTAGCAATATCATCAAACGGTGATTTTACAATTCGTGATGGAAACGAATACGAACGTTTTACAATATCAAATACGGGAAGCATGTTAATAAAAGATACAGAAAGAACGCGAATGAATTTAACCTCTGGCGATGCATACATACGCGCTCCTGGATCAACAAATCATGCAATTGGAGCAGATTTATCTGGCCCGTATTACGTAAAAAACAATTCAAAAACTTACTTTTAGGAGATAAATTATGGTAAATAAATCCGCACAGGTAGATGTATGGAAAGCTTATAAAACGCCTGTTGAAATTGTGCAATATGAAGGTGATGGGCGTGTCATTAATTTTGTCTTAACCTCAAACGGACAAGCCGTAAATTTAACAGCTTCTACGGTTGTATTTTACGCTGAAAAGCCATCTGGTGCAATTGTATATAACAATTGTTCAATAACAGATGCAGCCGCTGGTAAAGCGTCATATACCATAACGACACAAACATGCCTAGAATCCGGAACGCTTAATTGTTTTATTGAAATTACAACGGCGGACCCAACTGTACTACGCACACAAACCTTTGAAATTACAGTAACAGAAAGTGACGATGTTTCTGGCGCAGTTGAAAGCACTTCTGAGTTTACGGAGCTTACATACGCTTTAGCGCTTACAACTGGTTTTGATGCCCGGATTACTCAGAACGAATCGGATATATCTGATAACGCGGCAAACATAGCAACAAATACATCCGATATTGCTGATAAGGTCGATGGGGCAGGAACAGTTACAGATGGGCATATAGCCCAGTTTGACGGTACCGATGGGAAAACAATTAAAGGCGGAAAAGCAATTGTTACATCAATGAGCAGCCCAGGAAGTGATGATAATGTCCCAACTGAAAAAGCAATAGTTGATTATGCAGCTATTGTTTGCGAGGTAACGGGGCCAGGGTCTTCTACTGATACTTCAATAACAATATTTGATGGAACATCTGGAAATGCATTAAAAGAAGCAACGGATGCAGCTAGTAATCCTATTTTAGAAAACACATTAAGAACGGTTATATCAGCAAGCTTTTTATTATCTTATAGAAACATAGGAGGTGCCTTATAATGGCAGCAAACACACAGCCGATTTTTCCAATTTCTCAAAATATTGGTGGTGGAAAAGTTATTACGGCAGATACTAGTTATGAAACACCTACTACTAATGGCGTAACAGTTTTTACGGCTGGTACAGAAGGATCAAGAATTGATGAAATAAAAGTTAGGGCGCTGGGAGATAACATAGCCACAGTCTTGCGATTGTTTATCTATACTGGGTCTGCATATCATCTTGTGCATGAAACTACGCTTGCTTCATCTTCTGCGGCAGCTGATGCTGTGACAGGTACAGACTATGATATCCTCCGTGATACCGGGTATGAAGCAATGCCGCCTATTCCATATCTTGAAGGTGGCTGGACTATTATAGCTACCGTTGGAACCACTGTAGCTTCTGGATGGATGGTAACTGTTTTTGGGGGAGATTATTAATGCGATCTTTCCATTATGGTTTCTATAGGCCAATTATAACGAAAAACAAAAAAAAACCAATCCAGCGATCTTTTAAAGATGTGTTTGCTAGACCAATATTATTATCCGTTAAAAAATATGCTTTATATTTTGATGGATCAAATGATTATATATCGTTTTCTAATAAAATTATTCCAGCAGGATATAAGAATATATATTTTGAAATATCAAAAGCAAGCATACCCGGTGTGCAAAATTATATTTTTACAACCGAATGGGATACTCCGACAAATATAGGTGACGGAGTTCGTATTGATACTAGCGGCAAGATATTGTGGATTAATCGAAAAGGTGTTGTCGGCGATCTACGATTTTCGGTTCAAGGAAATACAAATATTTGCGATGGAGAAAAGCACAAAATAAGATTATTTTGGGACGGAACAACAGACGCGGATACAGTACAAATATTTGTGGACGATATGCTTGATGCAACTGCTACGGCGGATTCCGTAGAAACGCTACAAGGTACACATAATATGCTAATTGGACAATCTGGGACTCCAGACGATTATCTCACTGCTACAATATACAAAATATTAATGTCTGACAAATCTGGCTATGTAGCAAAATATTTTTTTCACGAGGGAACAGGTTCTATTATTTACGATATAAGCGGAAACGGATATGACGGAACAATTACAGGAGCTACGTGGATAGAAGCATAGAGAGGATGTAGTTATGGAGTGGATAGCATGGGCAATAGCATTATTAGCGACAATAAGTAATATTATACATGCCTGGACTGGAAGAGCAAGCAAAAAAAGAGAAGAGACTACAAGGGTTGCCGTAAAAGACGCTGTTACAGAAGCAACATTGTTACAAAAAATTGAATATATATCAGATAGAATTGAAGAAATTCAATATGATATGAGTATTTATAACACAGAAATAAAAAAGACAACAAAAGAAATTGCAGAAATACGAGAACAACTTAAATATCACGATAGAAGATTGGCTAAATTGGAATCAGTAAATTCCTAGCCGGGGGATAATCCGGCAAATTTAATGGAGGTATATTATGGAACAAAATCGTTTTAAAAGTTGGGCTCTATGGGTTAGCGTTGCCGCTTTGGTTGCGTTTGTATTGAAAGCATGGTTTGGATATGAAATACCAGGATGGGATGAGTTTGTTAATCTTTTGCTTGTTGTGTTGGCTGGTTTTGGTATTATCAATAATCCTACCAACAAAACAGGATTATAGGGTTAGGTGAATTAAATGCAAGGTATTGATGTATCTAAACATCAGGGAGCGATAGACTGGACAAAAGTAAAAAAAGATGAGCAGGGTATTAAATTTGCAATGATCCGTGTTGGATACGGACATTCATATAATAACCCTTGTGTTGTTGATCCATGGTTTAAGGCAAATATAGAGGGAGCATTAGCCGTCGGCATAGATGTGGGAGTATATATTTATAACTATGCGAAGTCTCCAGAGGCAGCTATTACAGAAGCGCAATTTGTACTTGAGCAAATTGCTCCCTACGCTGGAAAGATCATGTACCCTATTTCTTGCGACATTGAGGACAAAAGTTTAAAACGTTTCAATAAACCAGAATTGACGGCTATAGTAGATGCTTTTTGCACGACTATTGAACAAGCTGGATATTATGCCGCAATATACGCAGGAAATGATTGGTTGGCAAGAATGGATATGAACGTTCTCGCAAAATATGATCTTTGGCTTGCTGATTGGCGTAAAAATCCATCAAAAAAATATTCTTATGGCATATTGCAATATACAAACAAAGGCAGTGCAGACGGTGTTTACAGCGCTCGGCTTGATATGGATATTGCTTACAAAGACTATCCAGCAATTATCAAAAATGCAGGGCTAAATGTATATGGAGAAAAGGATCCATTAGAAGTAAAAAACGGAAAGCTAAAAGCAGAAATACGAGAGCTAAAAGAATCGCTAGAGTATGAACAACGAGAAAACGAACGACTTGGTGGTATAATCCAAAAAGTAAGGGATGTAGTAGCGTAAAAACAAATTTTATGAGGCCGAATTACTCGGCCTTTTTTTTAATTTTAATAACAATTAAATCATATAAACACCAAAAAATAATAACAATATATATAAACGGCAATGACAACATAAGCAATGTTCCTAAAAAAGCATTAAAAAATTTTTTAGTATACTTCATTTTTTTTACCCAAATTTCTTTTGATTTATATATATGTTGATTCAAATTATTTATACCATAAAAAAACAACAACATCAAATCTATGAAGTTTTATTTTTTTATTTTACAATAATAACTATATAATCTCCAAAATTATAAATAATATTTTTATCACTAATTAATCCTACATATATTTCCTCATTGATCTTAAATATATATGCATCACCTTGTTTTTGTATAATTTCTTCCGGTATCCCGCTTATATAATTTTTATATTGAATTACATGTCTAAACTGATAATCATAACTATCATATTGTACTGTGTTTAAAAATTCCTGCGGCGGTATTTTTTCGGTAAATAAAGATATAATATATGGTTCTCTATCTTCCTCTGTCATATATATATTTCCTGTTGCATTATCTGTGGCATAAGCTATGGCATTATCAAAACCACCGTAATAATGTCCGGACATTTCGTTATTAAAATCCGTAAAATAATAATTTAAAAACGGTATAGTGGCAAAGCATGTTATAATTATAAATATCGGCAGCGCGGCTTTTAATCTTTCCGCGATCCACATAATCCCGAAAACTACGAATATAATCATCGGGGAAAATGCTATATTCATCCTGACTATATTTGTTCCAACAATAAGATTTTCAATCACGATGCAGAGAAACCAAGTGAGAAGAAGTAACGCGCCGCGATCCTTCCGCGCTTTGTTTATAGCTGCGCTAATACCTATTAACATAAAAGGCATCATAAATATATAGAGCGCCCCGAATTGGTTGGGTGCATTGTAATTATCAAACTGGCCCTTAAATTTAAACAACATATCGCCCATAAGTCGTATATTGCCTGCAAGCGCTTGAAAGAATGTCTCGCTATCGTATTTACAGAATAAGCTCACGGCAAAATCTGACCGCAGCATGGAATGACGCGGTATGGCAAAGCCAAGAAATTTTATAGGGTCAAGGCCTAATTTATTGACAATAAAGAATACTCCCATCGGTGCGGACACAAGAAGAAAAACGCCAACGCCTATCCAGTACCATTTCGGAGAAACCAACTTTTTCATTAAAATATATATACATATCGCCGGAACAAATATGATAAGAAAAAATAGGTGGGCAGAATAGGCATACATAAGCAGGGCAGTAAAAACCATTCCAGGGATAAACCATATATCATTATCTTTAATCCGTGCAAAACAATACATAGCAAACACAATTACAGGTGCCGCAAAATTTGATTCTAGCCCCCAGCGAGACAGTATGATATGCCACGGACAGACTGCTAGAATAAATAGAGACAATAAGGCAACAGTAGGCCCGTATAATTGCTTGCAGAGCAAATAAAATACTATTAGAGTCAATATACCAAAGATAAGCATAGGCAACCTTACGGCCAATATGTTGAGTCCCAGGACGGCAATAAACGGACGGACCATATAGTTGTAAAGGACGTTTTGTCCCGATCCCCACGCAACGGAATATATAGAGTTATGGTCCCCATTTCGATCCATTCCATAATTCATATCGGCCCAAGCATCGTATCCAAGGCTTGCTTCATCCTGATTTAATCCATATGGGGTATTGCCAAAGTCATAAACCCGGACAAAAATCCCCACCAGCATGATCACTATTACCAATATTAGATGAATATGTTTTTTCACTTTATATCATCCTTTCGCTTTCCATATAGCCGCTCCATACCTTTCCTGGTAACCAACCATATTCCGCGATCCTTGGGTGGTGACTTTCTGGCCTCTATGCCTGGCTTGAAACGCTTTTCCCAACATGCCCGGCGTACTGTACTTTCTTCTAGCCCCCATAATATGGCGGCTTCTGCTGCGGTATATATGTTATTTAGATTAGGCATTGATTTTCTCCATTCTCATTGTACTCTTATGACAACAGAAATCTCCACACGCTCAAGTTCAAGTTTAAGCTTGTTCTTTACTTCGGCCCGAAAGTCAGCAAAAAGCGCACGAGACCATAATTTAGATTTTTTAAAACCGTCGGCAACATTTTGTATTTTGTTTTTCTGTTCGTCAGTAAAATTATCATCCATAAAGTACACACAGTCACCCATCATAGTAAGTGCTATAATTTTTTTCATTATTATTTCCTCCTTGCTTTTTCTAATTGTAAAATATCACTTATAGGCGATATTGTCAAGTGATTTTTGAAAAATATTTTTAAAATCCTACTAATAACGTACTAATAACAAATGCCCGTAAACAGCCTATTTATAAGGGCCAATACTCCCCTGCTAAGGGAGTAGGTCGCATTGAGCGGCGCGAGGGTTCAAATCCCTCCTTCTCCGCCAAAAACAAGGAAAAGCCTTTATTTGCAAGGCTTTTTTCTTTTTCTTTTAATATATTTTCTTCGTTTAAAGGATGTCAGAATAAATCAAAATATATGTCTACTAATAACGCTACTAATAACAAATATCAATTTGCTTTCATTTTATTCACGGCTTCAATGGATTTATCAACATCGATGTGAATATACCGTCTTGTTGTGGTAATTTTCTTCTGCCGCATAATTTTCATCATAATACTTTCTGAAACACCAAGCAATGCAAGAGCCGTAGCCGTACTATGCCGACAACTATATGGTGTAAGTTCAGGCCGGCAGTCATATCGATTTGTCATTTCATAAAATGCGACATAAAAATCATCTCGCTTAAGCCAGCAAATACGATTTTCTTTTGAGTGATTGCATATATCACGAAGCACCGGAACTATAAAATCAGCAATGATAATCGGTGTCTTTTTTCGATATGCAGTTTTTAATCCTGCCCCTGTGATAATTTGTTTATCCCAATTAATCATAGCTTTCTCTGCAATCATAAGCTCTCCCGGCATCATGCCGGAATAAATCATAAGCAAAGCAAGAGCAGCAACCATATCACCATTTCCATAGCCGCCCCACAATTTATCCGTTTCATTTTGATTAAATGGCACGGTTTCCTTTGGTTCGTTTTCTGGCATGGTTAGCATCCTGGCATAATTAATGGTTGCCAATGGTGGGTTTTGCATCATGGCCCATTTATAGCAATGTGATAAAACTGCCTGCATATCTTTTGCCGGATCAAAGGTTGCAGCTTTCGTATCAATTACGTCTTGCATTTCTTTGATAGAAAGTGTTCTTATATCGTGATTATGAATCTGTGCAAGCTTATTCCATGCTGTCATTAATGCTGATTTTGTATTTTTGCCTAACTTTTTATACATACTTGTTGTTTGGTAACCATCCCACATTGCTTTCAATTTTATGTTTTTCAAATTTATAGGCTTTATAGATTGACCTTGCGTCCCCTTTAACGTCGGAATATATTCAAGCGCCTCCGTCTTTGTTCTGAATCCGCCCTTGGTGCGATAAATAGGCTTGGCATATTTTTTTCCGTTTTTACTTATAGTGTTCTCCCATGCAATAACAATTCTTGCTGTCCATGTTCTACCGCGTTTATATGCAGTTCCAGTTCCATTTCCTCTTTGACGCTTGTGCTTGCTCATTATATTTTTTAATTCCTATAATAATTTGTTTAGAATTAGTTATCTTTATTGATCCCGGGAAATATCGTCATTTAAAGTTTACATATTGACTATATGGTTATACACTTATTACACAATGCATCTCGCAGAAAGGGGTCTTTATTTTATGCCAACATTAAAATGGACAGACATTCATTGCCTATTTTGTTGTTTTCCTTTAAGCGAAAAACTAGCGTTCATTTCTTTTTTGGATTCGTTGAAAGATAACGAAGATAGTTCAATGCCTCTAATTTTTGAGACTCCGAAAGAGATTCAAAGCGGATCATAGCTTCTTTCTCAATCCCGTCTTTTATATTAGAGACGGGTTCTTTTTCATTATCCCATCCCATAAGATACTGGACTGTTGTATTTAACGCACGAGCAATTGGAACAAGTGAATCAATTGGCATTTTTTCTATAAATCCGCTTTCATATCTAAATATTGTTGAACGAGATAAGCCTATTTCATCTGCAAGTTTACCGGCAGGTATATTAAGCTCTTTTCTTCTGTTGCGAATCCTCTCACCTGTAGTCATTTATATCCCCTCCGTTATGTCAAATAAAATTTACATATTTCGACAGCCAAAATTTATCCAGCGTTAATATATCACATAAGTTGCAAAGATGCAACAAAAAAATATTGCACATTTGCTACTTTAGTATTGACATAAGGAATCTACAGTAGTATTCTTGAACCAAGGAGTAGCAATTATGCGACATTACTAGGGGGGAGAGGGGAAGTATAATGTATCGCGTTGACATTGATAAACTTAACGGGAAAATTGCCGAACAGAGGACAACGAAAGAAGCCATCGCGAAGGAAATAGGCATTGATAGAACAACTTTTTATAGGCGGATAAAGAGGAACAAGCTTTTGATCGAGGACATTCATAGGCTTTGCGAATGCCTTAATATTTCTCCGCAAGAAGCAATTGATATTTTTTTTAGCAAGACAGTCGCATAAATGCGAATTCTTATTCGGGGTGTGAATCATGACAATACAAGAGATAAAGTCACTTGATAAAGATATACTTACTGCCGCAGATATTGCGCCTATTATTAACTCTGACCCACATTACATTAGGATACAGGCGCATGAAAACCCAGAGGCTTTAGGCTTTCCCGTTATTGTAATCAGGAGTTGGGTGAAGATACCGAGGATACCGTTTTTGCGGTTCATGGGTGAATGGGATTAATTTTAAGTGGGAAACGGCACAGCGCACTATGTATGGTGTGACCCCTGCATTGACAGGCTTTGATAATCCCTGCGGGGATGATTGATCGGGTGCCGGATGGACAGGCAGGTGGGGGCCTGGACAAATATATTGAAGGAGAATTGTAGATGAAAGTTTTTGTAATCATTATTGGATTTCTTGTAAGTATAGTTTTATTTATTTGGCTTTTTACATCAGGACTGACACAGTTTATTAATTGCATAAAGGAAACAAACGTTGAAACATCAGCATGGATATGGCCAATTACGAAGATATTTTTAGCTTTTTGGGTGAGTTATATCCCAGCTCAGGGCGGATTAATTATTGCATCGGAAATGCATAGTAAACAGATTAAGAATAAATAAGATGCTGCACAGGTACGGACTTTGAAAAGTTAATATGGCGGGTAAAATGGTGCGATCGACCACCGGATTGTTAATCCGGCACGAGAGGTTCAAATCCTTTCCCCGCCTGCATTTTTGAAAACTTTATATGGCAGGGTGGCGGAAGTCTGGAAAGACGCAGCTTGGAAGGGTCGCAACCTTCGGTGAGGGTTAATGTCATAATGGCAACCCATGCAGGTTCAAATCCTGCCCCTGTCACAAGCGCCGCCAACAACGAGAGCGCGGCTATGTATCCGTCATTCATCCGCAGGTTTGACGGACCCTGACGAGGGATGAAGCGAAGTATGCCGGGGTATTGCGGATATCCCCGGCCCATGGGGGAGAAACGTTAAGAGGCGTTTTACCAGTTCGATTCTGGTTACTCCCACCAAATCCATTGAGATACACCGTATGTCCTTCCCGAGAGGACAAAAGGTGGCTGGACGATACTAGTTAGTCTGGTTTGAGACGATCTCTCGTTGAAAGACACGAGGGCGGGATGTTCGGGATTCACCCGCAAGCCCCCAGCAGGGTAAGGATTCCCCCGGTTAAGTGTGCTGGCGCTTGCCGGGGCATATGCGATTAACTTCTACGGAGGATTAAATATGGGGGCAGAAGGTTTAACCGGTTCGATTCCGGTACTGCCTACCACAAGTCCCGTTCGATTCGGGATCGCTAACCGAGGGCATGGAGCGAAGGGAGCACGGTTCAACTCCGTGTGAATGTGACCAAGACAATAATCTTGATCTATCTCGTGGGAGACAAATGGTTCGGACGGCCAGTCCGTTAAAGCGATAGAGGAATCTATTGCAGGGGCAATAAGGTGGGCGAGTACCGGCGTCCCGAGGACGCTTGGGCAACGTTGTTGGAAAGCCCACCCGCGCAATCAACCTCTACGGAGGATATATAAAGGAAACATTATGAACCTCAAACAGATACGAGAAAAGAATAAATATAGACAGACTGATATCGTGGATTATCTTAAACAGATAGAGCCATGCATGAGCATACCACTATTGTCAATCATTGAGCATGGAGTAGTACTTACCAACAAAGAGACGCTAAAAGCATTATGCTACTTTCTCAACGTGAGTCCGAGTGACATATACACTAAAGAAGAAATGAACCTTGCAAACTGCATGAGCCGCGAGAACGCTACACATACGAAGAAGGTGGACAGGCATAGGAACACTTGCAGGCCTGGATGTCGTTTGTCAGAAACAGCTTATAAGTCACTTAAAACAGCCGTACATGAATTGGGCTATATGAGCATACAGGATTGGTTCAACAATATGGTTTTAAAAACAATGCTTGAATATGAGAGACAGGAAAGAACAGAAATAGCGGGATAAGGGGATAAGAAAATGAACGAACAAGAAATAAGAGATGCCATTAAACTGAAAGAACAAGAGATTGAAGATTTAGATTACACCCTTCAATACAAGGAGGAAGAAAAACGTAAATTACAAGAGAGCCTTGAGTTTGTATTGTATGGGCTGAAGCCTGGAATGCATATTATTAAATACAATGTAGAATACAAGCTCATTAAGTTTAATGGACTTTTTTGGGTGGCAAGAAAGATTAAAAAAGATGGTGGATTATATGCCACGGAAAACACTATTTATTTAGGTGGAACTTTTACCATAAAGGATCAATCATAAATTTATATTTAGGATATATAGGGGAGGGACAAGCAATGGAAATGTGTCCATATGAAAAAGATGGAATAGACTGTTGCCCTAAACACCAGGACATGCGTTGTTGTATGGATTGTAAAGAGCGTCAAAATTGTAATGACGTTTGCTTGTTTTGTAACTTGGAAGAAGAAGGAACTTCATACTGTTCTTACGATCCAAAGGTGCACTCATGATCCGCATACTACGCTCTGATCGTACCCGGTTTTGGTGCAACTTAATCATAGTTGTTTCTGTAGGTGTCTTGGTATGGCAAATAGTTGGGAGGTAAGAGAAATGGCGAGAAAGCTAGATAAAAGCAAAAAATCAAATATTAAATGTGAACACTGCAAATATTGGAATAGCGCACATAATTGCGAATTATCTGGCGTGTATAAATGGTACTATCAACGATGCAAAAATTTTGCATGGGGCAAGAAATATGACGATCAGGAGGCGTAAACAATGGTAGTACGTACATGCCCTAAATGCGGGGAAGAAAATCACTCATCCGACGATCTGAACGCATGGAAGTGTTGTACATGTGGCGCGGTGATCCCGGTGCCGGAAGTTGAGGAAGTGGCGAAATGAGACCAATAGACGGTGACGCGATAGAAGCTTTTTTACGTGACGAATATCACGGAGCAATAAGCGACAGTGAGCTAAAAGTATATCAAGTCATTAATTTAATCGGAAATGCGCCAACCATTGATATGGTAAAGCACGGAGAATGGATACAAACTGGGAATTTTGATGATGACAATAATGTATATGAATGCTCTATCTGTGATGAACCTTGGCAATTAACTGCTGGAACCCCTACAGAAAATAATATGAATTTTTGCCCGAAGTGTGGTTCCAATATGAGAGAGGAACCGGAAAAATGATACCTCCACAGACATTGTATGAAGATCGGGAATTAACTGTCAGGCGGATAGAACGCTATGAAAAAGAACTCATAATATGCCAGGAACGTAAAGGTGAATGGATTGCGATAGAGAGAGAACTACAGGATCAATTAGAAAAAGAAAAAGAATCACTAAACGATATAGATCGAAGCGCCGTAAAACTATACGGAAAACATACGGCTATGAATGAGGGGTTTGCAGTATGAAAAACAAGGCCAATATGAAACCTATTTTAACGTATGTATCCAGGGAAGAAACAAATGCCGCAAAGCGCAAGTTATTGGAGTCAGTGAAGAGGATTGATAATGGATTTTATTTTGACTTGCATAAATATGAAAAAATAAAAAAAGCAATTAACTAAATGAGCAGCAGGACTACCCTTTACCCCCTACACTGGCCCCGTTCATTACGGGCGGGGCGCTTTTTAGAAAGGATATGAACTATGTCAGATATTAATGAAAGCGCGGCACTTGTTACTACATTACCTAATGATATTGCAGAGTTTGATTATGACAGCATTGTAACCATGTCGGAGAGAGCCGACAAGCTCGTAACGGCGCTGAATAAGATTATGACCGCAGCTATTAAAATAACATCACATCTTGATTGGGTTTTAATTGGTGGAAATCCATATTTGCAGGAGTCGGGCGCAACAAAGGTAGCAAGGCTTTTCGGCATAGGATGGGAAATTATAGATTGCACACAGAGCATCGACGAGGGCTACCCGTCTTTTAACTATCGTATGAAATTCTTTATGGGAAATGTAAGCATAGAATGTGAAGGGTCCAGGAGCGGAAAGGACGAGTTTTTTTCTGGAAGAGGACATACAAAGTCACCTGATTCAATAAATTCAAACGATGTTAAAAAGAGCGCTTATACAAACGCGCTGAATAATGGCATAAAGCGGCTTCTTCCCGGCCTCCGCAATATTGATATTGCCAAGCTTGAAACGGGCGGCATCGATACAAATAAGATAAAGGGCTATACCTTTAACAAAGGATCAAAGGGTGGAAGTAGTGGAAAGGCAGAGGATAGTGGTTCAGTATGCGCTGAATGCGGCGCTTCGATTACACAAAAAGTAGCGTCTTATGCTGAAGGACATTTTGGACGTGCTCTTTGTATGGACTGTCAGAAGAAAGAGAAGTAAGCCATGAACGCCGCACAGATCAACGATAATATAAGACGCGAGGTTGAAAGCAGGATTACTATTTATCCATGCCACAATCTTCGCGCCTCCAATATTGGGCATCCATGTGAACGTTACTTATACTTGCTTATTAAGCATTGGGATGAACAGGAGCCGCACAACTACGGTCTGCAAAATATCTTTGACCTGGGAAACAGCATCGAAGCATACACCATTGAAAAGATAAAGGCGGCTGGATATGAAGTCATTACCCCGGTAACCCGCTCATGGAAGGTTGAGAACCCCTTAATAACAGGCCGTGAAGATGTACGCATCAAAGACCCAGAAAATGGGGAACTATATCCGGTTGAGATAAAGGGGCTCTCTCCCTATGAGTGGGACAAATTGAACGGCGTTAATGACTTCTACAATAGCAAAAAGTATTATGTCCGGGCTTATCCAGCGCAGCTTCTTGTTTATGAATGGCGTTTTGAGAAAGAGAAAGGCTTCTTTGCTCTTACAAATAAGCTGACTGGTGAAATCAAGATCATAGAAGTTCCTTTTGATTGGGACAGGGCCGATGCTCTTTTAAAAAAGGGCGAGAGAGTATACAAAGCTCTGGCAGACACAACTGGAAAGACGATACCGGATGCTTGCGATGATATAAGCGTATGCGAGAAATGCTCTCTTGTTCATGTTTGCACAGCGCAACATACCAGAATTGCAACCGAAATTGACGATGGAGAACTTGAGGAACTTATTGACAAGAAAATGCAGCTTACCCCGGCCTATCGTGAATACAACGAGACGCGCGAACAGATTAAACAATGCGTAGGTGATCGGGAAAAAGTTATTGCCGGAAAGTATCTGGCAAAATCCGTAATTATTAATAAATCTGCATACACCGTCCAGGAGCATCAAGAGCGCAGAATTAATATATCAAGGCTATAAGGAGGGGTGAATAATGCGCATATATACAGATGAAGAAAGAATAAAATTCAATGACCCATTAAAATGCTATGATTGCGGTCTTGAATATGGAACGTTTCCAGACTTTGTGATTCCAGATGTATTATGGGAGCGTATTAACCCAACATATCACGAAGGATCTGGAATATTATGCCCTACATGTATAGCAAAGAGGCTTGATGAGTTGGATTTATGGTATGACTTTACAGAGGCAATGCGCGGACAATATATATCGCAAGATAAATGCCCATTTTGGAGATAGATTATGATTTACAAAGGCTTTCTACGTCTCACTATAACACTAATCATATTTACATATATCCTAGCTGTATTTTTTGTAGCTACGGCAGACGGGGCGGACATTATATCTCAGGTAGTCTATGAAGAAGCCCGGGGAGAATCTTTAATAGGTCAGGTTGCAGTAGCGGAGGTTGTTCGTAACCGCGTAAATGACCCATGGTGGGCCGATACATACGAAGGTGTAATCTATCAAGAAAATCAATTTGCGCTCCCACAGGGTAAATCTGATGCATCTGCGGAGCAAGCAACAATGATAGCCGTGCAAGGCTCGGATATTGTAAAGGGAGCGCAGTACTTTTTTTCAAACAATCCAGAGATTATACCGAATTACTGGGTTGTGAACAGCACCGCACCGGAACCGAAGGAAGGGGAAAGACCCTATCTAGTTCCAAAGTGGGCAAAAGACCTACAATTCGTAGCACGTATAGGAAAGCATGATTTTTACAGCAGACAGAAGGAAGTAACAGACAGGGGAGCATCAAGGGTATTGCAATATGGCGATCGTGGGGCAGATGTGGAGGCTCTGCAAGAGTTTTTAGGCATTGAGGCTGATGGAATATACGGACAAGAGACGTATGAAGCAGTGAAAGCATTCCAGGAAGATTATAGGTTAACCGTTGACGGGATCGTTGGTAATCAGACCATAAAAAAATTAATGGAGGAATGAATTTTGAAAGAAACACAGACATTGTCAAAGGAATCGTGGACAAACGCAGCTGAAGCACTAGAAAGTGTTGCGCCGCATATAGCAAACTTTTTATTGATAACAAACTGTGATGGCCTTGGTAAGAAAGATGCAGAAGAATTTACAGGACATATGCAAATGGCGTCTATGGCAATGCGATATGTAGCTGAAAACGCCACCGACAAATGTAGATTTATTGTTATACCAGACTGACGCAGTGATAACGGCTTTGTGGTGGATGGGATAGCGGGGACGGAAACAATCAAAGCATTTGCGCGGACGAAAACTTAAAACAAGAGGGGGAGTAAATAATGTTGCGGCCAGAAATAAAACTTACTAACGAGCGTCATATTTGTTCTTGTGGAGCACCAAACTTTCGTTATGTCGATGAGTTTCACAAGCGATTATATAATATTTATGAAGTTTCAATACCAAAAGGACAGTTTTATAAATCAGTTCATTATCTTTGCGAAGATTGCTTAGCTACTTTTGCCGAAACAAAGAGCCAAAAACCGTTGACGATAGCGGAGTTGAAAGAGCGGGACGGAGGAGCAGTATGGATTATAGATAACAATAATCCTAGATGGAACGGGTGGTATCTTGTTAATAACGAAGATGATGGTTTTGTAATCGATAAACATGGATGGAAAATTCCTTTTCGCTGTCTTGGCAAGGGTCGGCTTGCATACGGCAACAAACCGATAAGCATTGTTGGGCATGTGAAGGCAGGGGCTATGGAGGAATGATGCTTGAACTCAACACAGTATATAACATGGATTGCATGGAAGGTATGGCACAGATACCGGACGGATATTTTGAATTGGCTATTGTGGACCCGCCATATGGTATTTATAACAAAACCTCAAGGGGTGGGGAGCGAAGTCCTAAAAAATACAAAATAAGAGTTGAACGTTTGGATTTTAAGCCTGATAGAGAATATTGGGCAGAATTATTTAGAGTATCAAATAACCAAATTGTATGCGGTGGGAATTATTATACTGACCAATTACCCGCAAATAATGCTTGGATATTTTGGTACAAGCATCAACCATTAGACAATTATGCAGATGGTGAGTTTATTTGGACAAGCTTTATGGATAAGCAGGGAAAAATCTTTGATTATCCATATTACGGAACAATAAACAGTGATAAATATAGATTTCATAAAACGCAAAAGCCCATAGTCTTATATAAATGGCTATTAAAAAACTATGCAAATCCAGATGATAAGATACTTGATACTCACATGGGAAGTGGATCATCAATCATAGCCTGTCACGATATGGGTTTTGAGTACATGGCATTTGAGATCGACAAAGATTACTACGAGGCGGCTATGAAGCGGATAAACGATCACAAGGCACAAGTGCAGATGGAATTACCTACAGAGACTATTGAACAATGCTCGATACTATGAAAGGAGCCTCACATGACCAATACCCAACAAAGAATACTAGACGCTATACCCTATGGTTCTGATAACGCCGTGAAAGCCTCTATATTAGCAGCTAAGATAGGTTTTGACGATGATCGGATGGTACGCAAGGAAATACATCAAATGCGCTTAGAGGGGAAACTGATAGCGTCCTCTATACAGCATCCTTATGGATACTTTATACCGCTTACGGCATCCGAGAAGGAACATTATTTTAACCAAATACGGAGCCGTAGGGATGAACTAACGCAGGTTTTAATGGCCCAGGAATGCGCCGGGGATGGTGAGCAGATGAAAATGGGGGTTATGGGATGAAGAATACATTAACAGTTGATAAAGCATTAAGAATTTACACAGATAAATTAAATGCAAAAAAGAAGATCAGTATTAGATGGTTTGAGAGACGGATGAATCTTCAAGACTTTAAGGAATTTAACGGATTATATCCATTTATTGCACTCTTAAAAACATCTTATGCAGCAGAAATGGATAAGGATATAAATATTGGTTTTGATGAAATAATGGAACGTTTAGACAAGGAAGTTAATCGTCTCTATTGGGAAAACCATGGAAAGGTATGAATCGAAAGTCGTAATAAATTAAGGAGGTCATATAGATGCCAGACAAACGAGAAGAGATAGAACGACACATACACAATATTGATCGAAGCTTAGATAGGATAGAGATGTGGATTGATCATTATACGCTTGAAAAGGACAAGTTATCACGGAAGAAGCGGAAGTTGCTCGAAGAATTGAGAACACAGAAATAGAGGAACTGGATATGACATCTGTTGGATGGATAAAGCTATTCAGAAAGATCACTGATTGGGAGTGGTACAGAGACGGAAATACGTTTCGTGTGTTTATTCATTTATTAGTCACTGCCAACCATGAGCCTAAAAAATGGCGTGGCGTAATGGTGAATCGTGGACAGGTTGTAACGGGTAGAAAAGCATTAATGAAAAGTTTGTCACTTTCGGACCAGGAAGTAAGGACTGCATTAAAACACTTAAAATCAACCAGCGAAATAACTATCGAATCAACCAACAAATATTCTATTGTAACGCTTGTAAACTATGAAGAATATCAAAAAAAAGAAGATGATAATAACCAGCTAAACAACCAACAACCTAACATTCAATCAACCAGCAATCAACCAGCAAGTAACCAGCAAGTAACCACAAACAAGAATATAAGAACTAAAGAATGTAAGAATGATAAGAAGAAAGATATACAAACCGTGATCGACTTTTATAATTTCCATCGTGGAGAAATGCCGAGGGCAATCAGGACAAACGATCAACGCAGTAAACGTATTTTAAAGCTGATAGACGAGTATGGATTAGACGATGTTTTAAAAACAATTAGAAAGGCCTGTAACATTTCATTCCTGCAAGGACATGGTTCTAATAAGTGGAAAGGTGATTTTGATTTTATTATCAACCCAAATAAGTTTCTTAGGATCATGGAGGGAAGTTATAAAGGTGGAGTTGGGAATGACAGTTTTAACAATTTTCATCAAAGAGAATATGCAGAAGAAGAACTGTGGGAATTGATTGATAACAGATAGGGGGATACAAAAATGGATAAAGTAATTACAAACGGTGATCGGATACGGGCAATGAGTGACGAGGAATTGGCAGCATTACTAGATGAATTTAAGTGCGGAAATTGTATGCGGAGAGGAAATTTTTGTTTTCCAAGTAACATTGAGGACTGGCTTCGCCAACCGGCAGAGTAGATAGGGGGATATACAAATGTCAAAGTTTGATTATTGCAATTTTAATGATGGAAGCTATGATATTGAATTTGTTTCACATGCAAGAAAATATACAAAAGATCAAGCAATAGATTTATGTTTTGCAGAAAACGATTGGCGGTTTGATAAAAGATATTGCGATACTGTTGATCCGTTACGAATTCCGACAGTGAATGATGTGGAATGTAAATCTGTCCGTTATTATCCAGGAGGTTTGGAGAGTTGTTTTGCAGACGATGGTGGGCCAATTTATTCATATTGCAAACAAGGACAACGCGGTTCATTTCCTGTTTGGGTAATTAGTTTTTCTAGATTAGAAGTTTAGGGGGATATACACATGGAAAGATATAAAGAATCGGGCGCAACAAAGAATTATGACGAGTTTATTATCAGCGAATCCGAAAAAGAAGAATTTGAACAATACCGGAACACTGGTTTTACTCCTGCCGAGATTGAGCAGATGAAATGGGTGAGCATAGAGGATAGGTTACCGGAAATCGGAAAATACGACAAGCCAGAATCACACGTATTATGTGGAATTGTCGGAAAACTCGTTTTTGAGGGGTACCTGAATCAGTGGGGAACTTGGTCAAGAGCAAACGGCGCAAACACGAAAGATTTACCGCCTATCACTCATTGGAAACCGCTTTCTACGCCACCGGATAGGGGGGAACTATGAACATAGAAGAAATGCTGAAAGAAATGGATAAAGCAATTGAAGATGATAATACAGAGAAATTTTATAGGTATTCTGGAATAATACTTGAGAGTTTACGAAAACGAATTGGCGATGGTTTACTTTCCGCTATGGTGGAGGCCGGACCGGAACGGGTGGCTATAATAACACGCTGCAAGGATTGTATAAAAAGAAATACACCAGATTGCTTTATGTGGTTTGAATGTAGCCATTGTGGGGCGCAATGGACAGGAGAAGGGCCGGAAGGGTTTTGTGTGGCCGGTGTTCATAGAGATGCTGCCGCGCTGAAAGGGGATAAGTAAGATATGGATAAGCAACTAGATTCTGCCGAAATGGCGTATAAACTGCGATTAGCGAAGGATTATCCGCACGATATTAATTTATTTGACAAAGCCGCTGATATGATCGAATCCCTACAGGCCCAGCTTAAGGAATCCAGGGCAAGGGAACGGGCGGCGGTAATGGATATCGAGATGGTCATGAGGTCTTGTACATGTGGGTGTGCTTGCCGTGTTTGTAGTGGAGGTAATTGTCCAGATAGCCCATTTGCAACAAACTGCGAACCTAAATATCGCGGTCCTGGGGAAGGAGAGACAGACAATGCCTGATATTCTTAGGTCAGAAAAAAGGAAGGCAAGAAAGTCACATGTGTGCAGCTTTTGCGGAAAAACGATCAATCCGGGAGAAATATACGATTATAACGTCCTAATATTTGACGGGGTGTACGACTGGAAGGCACATGAAACGTGCGCCTATATAGCATCGGCGCTATGGAACTATATTGACCCATTTGATGGTATGACAGAGGAAGACTTTCAAGAGGGATGTATTGAGTTTTGCAGGACTTTTATTTGCCCTGATTGTCCAAACATGGATAGTGATTCAGACGATTGTGCAGTAGACAAATATTTTTGTACTGATAAGATTTATGAAGTTTTGCAGTCGTATGATTTTAAAAAGGTAAAGAGCGAAAACGGGTGGATTCACACCTGGAAACTTATCTCAAAACATGAGGCCGGGGAAGGAGAGACAGAATGAGCATTTTCAAGGTAGATATGAAATATAAAATACATGACACATGGGAAAACGACTGGTATGTATGTCCAAACTGTGGATATGACAGTATTGATATAGATTTCAATAATTGTCCCTCTTGTGGAGAGGGTTTGGAGTTTGATTATGGAGAAGGAGAAACAGAATGAAAGATAGCCCAGTATGGCAATTACCAGCACCAAATGAAAATACTGTTTCAGGAAATACTCTTATTCCTGCATCCGCTAAGTATCATTGTTTTGAGAATCATAAATCACTTTGCAAAAGACATGCGCAAGATACGGATTACTATGAATTAGGCATTGAAAGCGGAGAGATTTTACGAAATCCGCAACTCGCATGTAAGCGGTGTCGTGAAAAATGGATTAAAAAATATTTACCAGAACTAGAGGAGGGCAGATCATGAGTGAACCAATGACTAGGGAACAGGCAATACAATATTGGACTGAGTTTAGGCAAGAAGCAATAGATATGATCGCAAACGGTGAGGACAAAGGAGATCAATTAAAGGAGCAAATACCAATGTGCGACATTGTTCTCTCCGCTCTCATCGCCCAGCAGGAACAGGAAAAATGTTGCATCGGGTGTAAGCACGATGGATTGTATCAGGACGAAATAGAATACAGTTTTATTTGCCCGTGTACTTTGTGCTCACGTCGAAACACGGATATGTATGAACCAAAGGAGGCCACTAATGCCTAAAACACCGGAAGAAATAGAAATCAGAAAACTTATAAAAAGAGCAAGGGCAAAATCAATGGAAGCCGACGACGCAATGAATAAAGCAATGAACGCATTGTTGTCATTGATTCCTGACGCAGCCGGGGTTGAAAGTGATGCCGAGGATGCGAGTAATCTTGATGAAGCTGTCATGTGTTATATAGGATATGGAGAGTTTGGGCTTGATAATATAATGCATGAAATCCACTGCTTGATAGAAGGTGATCCCAATGCTGACTGATGCACAGAAAGAAAAGCGAAAAGCAATGGAGTATCTTGATGAATACGATAAATGGGACACATTAGCAACAGAGCAAGACTGGCACTCAGATTTTGTTGATGACATTTTTATTGGAATAAGGTTTTACTTATATGAATGCATAAAAAACAGAAAGAATCCAACGTTTAAGGGACTATTTAATTATTTAGAAGAAGATATGCCGAAGGAGGTATAGGGGAATGAAAACGTTTATTGCTACATTCGAGGTAAAAGTAAAATACGTTGTAACTTCTGATGATGAGGCCAGAGATCATGCATTAGCCCATAAGTTTTTTTTGGATAGTATATGGGCTGGAAGAACAGGGAACGGCCATGCAAAGACTGTTTGCACGAAACTTACGTCTATTGACCCAGAAAATAAGGAGGCCGACCATGTATAGAACAGAGGAGCAGATAAAAGAGATAATTTCAGAAATGCAATGCAGGATACTTACTATGGATAAAAACAAAATGTTTAGGGACGATTGGACAACGGGACAACATATTCTTCATTGGTTGGAATGTCTAGAGGAACAAATGAAGATCCAAAAAGATGACAAGGCTACCGGGCTAGAGATACTAGCTGCGATGTCAAGAGAGGAGCAAAAGCGTTTTCTTGGCGGTGATGTATGTCCTGGACAAATTTGGTTGAAAGAGCTCAAAACTATGAATTGTAATTGTGGGTGTGATGCATGTCGGTGGAGGGCGTTACGACCCGAGTATACATACCGTAACGGAAAGTGGGAAGGGGAGAAGTAAGGATGGATAACAGAAAAAATGCTCCTGTTAAGCCAATTATGGGGAATACGGTTATGGGGCTGAATGAAAAACTATATGGCGTTCCGACTTGCCCATCGTGCGGAGAACCTACATATAGCGAGTGTAGTTGTCCGTTTTGTGGCCAACCGTTTGTGGTTGAGGAAGGGGAATAGGGGATATGAACTGTCTAAACGATTATTGCGAAGTCCACCATAAGTGGAATAACGGAGATTGCCCCATAAAGGATTGTAATGGCCGCATTACCGATGAGGATGTAAGAAAATCAGTAGAAGAAACATATATGGCGATTGCTGATTTAGAGGATACAGAAGAATGACGGAACTGCTCATTGATTACAGGCTTCCTGGATATAACGAAGCCCACAACGAAGCAAGAGCGCACTGGAGCCAAGCAGCAAAGACAAAGAAACAATATACAGATTCTATTGGATGGCTATGTAAGGCGCATAAGATACAACTGATAGAGGGGAAAGTTGATATATGCGTCGTGTGGGGTACTTATAAGGACCATAGAGACCCAGATAACATATACTCTGGTATAAAGTACATACTTGACGGGCTTGTCTTAGGAGGCGTTTTAAAAGGCGATACAAAGAAGTACATAAGAAGAATAGAACATAACTATAATGATCAGTCAATAATAACTGCGGTTAGGATATTTGAAATTTGATTTTGACTTATTTGGAGGGGAACATATGAAAGTTAGCGATATAAAGGTAGGACATGTTTATAAAGTTTGGGCATATGATGCTCTTGTTGTTGACATAAAAAGAAATGAAAAACTAGAAACATTTACATCTGTATATGCTGTCATTCAAAAAGGCAAAAATAAGGGTTTTACGTTTATCAATAAAATAGAAGACTTTGCTGAACATGCAATAGAAGATTTAGGGGAGGTAGGCCGTGGAAGCAAATGCACAAGTTGAATTTCCTGACTTGGACGAAGAAAAAAAGACAGCAGAGGAGTATCTTATCCATTATACTGTTTATAAAAAGCAACTTGAAGAAAAGCGCCAGACAATAATTGAAAGTAGCCCTAATATATCAGATATTCCGATTAGAGAGAAATATGCACATGGTGATTCTACTGCGAATAAAGCAAAGAAGCTTCTAAATAATGCGCAGATGAGGATTGACTGTTGGTTACGCGCCGCAGAAGCCACAAGGAAGCATTTTGATGAGCAGATTAATACAAACCATAGAGATTATATTAAAATGCGTTATGATGAAGGAATGACGCCCAGAACGATAGCTAATGAATTGGGTATTGGTATTAGAACTGTTTTTGCCGTCCGGGATGAGCTTTTGAACTATATGGCGTTTGCTCATCTAGTATATGAGAAATCAAATATATTTTTAAGAGGCATACAAAATGAAGCAAAATAAAGATGATAAGCCGAATACCGAAATTGGTATATCTGTTTCAGACGGAATATATGTTTCTGGATACAAGCTATCTCTTGATTGTCAACAAAATCTTTATATGTCGCTCTTTGGCGGTCGCATGACAGTCATGCTGCCCAAAAATGCTTCACCAGAAGGGACTATTGTAAAACTGTTTGAAGAATTGATGCAAATTGATGGCGTTTTGGAAATTTTTGAGCGATATGGGACGAAGGTGACTAACAAAAAATATTTGTTCTTGAAATAGAGTGCAGCACTTGACTTGACAAAATTCGTGGTGTATACTTATAATAAGCGATAAGTATATAAGCCCTGTTTTGTCGAAGGTTCACGTTTTATATGTGGAGTACTGATGTAGGCAAAATGGGGCTTTGTTATTTGCCACAATTTAGGGGAAGTAAAAATGAGTTTATCTGAAAAAGCTGTTATATTAAAAACAAAGAATATATTGTTTCAATTTTTTACGTCTTGGCAAAATGAAGATTGGGACAGTATGGGTGATGCTTGTCAATCGTCATGGAGAGAGTTCATCAAGAAAACAAGGATTATATGTCGGCATTGTAAGCATTTTGATTATGAAAATATTAAGAAAAAAAACGATGATGATAAAATCGGATTTTCTCAATGCTTATTATTAAATTCAGAAAAAAGCGAGATACAAAGCTGCAAAAAGTTTGAATATAAAAATGGACTGCTTGATGGTTATGTAAATGAGCGCCTTATTGAGTGGTTTGGAGAGAAGAAACTTACTGCTTTTAATATATGCAGTGCAAAAGACATAACAATGCGTACAAACAAGGATCTTGAAAAGGAAAATCAGAAAATAAGGTTTGAAGCTCTATATAGAGTTGAAACATCAATTAAATATATATTCAGAGGCCAGGAATACCGGGCAAGAGTTTTTGTGAACGTAATATCGGAAGATGATAATCTTGGCGTGAATCCAAGCACGGTATTGAGGGAAAAGAACAGGATAAAGTCATTATGACAAAAGAAGAAAAAATAAATAAGCTAATAGATTCGGCATGGAAGATGTTTAGCGATAACCGCAATAAAGGATTTACTGAAAAGCAAGCATTGAGGATCGTTATAATGGCAATGCTTAAAAAGATAAGCAAGAAAGGATGAATTGGCCATGGAAGATGAAATTTATAATCTACTAATAGATTTATTGGATAAAGCAAAAAAAGAAGATAGGATATTAGGCATAGAATATAAAAGCAATCCAATACCTATTCCTGTTGATATAGACAATAATAGAAATCCTGTACCTATTGAAACAGATCATAATGAATATATTGAATATAAAGCATGTGGAAAGCTTACAGTTGATATTGAATTGAAAGAAAAACCATGCCAGAGCGACCATTAACACCATGTAAGCATAGCGGATGCCCTGAATTGACAAGAAACAAATCGGGGTATTGTGATGCTCACCAAAGCGAATATAAGCCAAGGGATTATCAGAGAGAGAATAAGCAACGCAAAAGCTCTACGAGCCTTGGATACAATTATAGATGGCAAAAATATAGGGTATTGTTTTTTAGACAGCCGGGTAATCAGATATGCAAGCTACATTTACCGGGATGCACATTGATAGCAACAGAGATAGACCACATTGATCCTCCAAATGGTCCAAACGATCCTAAGTTTTGGGATAAGTCAAACCATCAGCCTGCATGTAGGCATTGTAACAGCGTAAAGGGACAAAAAAAGATAGTGGGGACATATGATATGATGGAGGATATGGAAAGATGAAAATATATGTGGTTGTATCTTGGTTTGATGTATACGAAAGAGGTTATACAGAGACAGAAAAAGCATTTTGCAATAAAGGATATGCAGAAAGATTTAAGGAAGAAATGGAGCAACGTTATAAGGAAGCAAAAGTACTTTGCGATGATAAGTATATTCATCATAGATATGACGATGTGACTGATTTTGAGCATAAGGCATATAAATGGGAAGAAACAAGAGTTGATGAAGTTGAATTGGTATAATGGAGGATATAAAGAATGGGTTACGATGAAATTTATGAAATTGATGGCGTTGAATATAGACGTAATGAAATTGAGAACTTTGACAACAAAGTATGGCTTGATGTTACAACACACGGTGATTTAGCTAATAATAAAAAAAGATTTCTTCTTGGGCTAAAGGAGGATATAGACATGGAATGGATAAGCGTTAAAGACAGACTGCCAGAAGAACGAATTATGATTGATGGATATAGCGAAATTAACGAAGTGCTTATTTGCGGCATATTCTCCACTACAGGACGTAAAGAAGTACACACAGGATTTTATGGCGGCGGTACTTGGTATATTGGTGACATGTGTGGTGTTGGTGGTGAAGTATTAGCGTGGATGACGAAACCGGAACCATGTGAATTTTAGCGGGGATATAATTAATGGAATGGATAAGTGTTAATGATAGGTTGCCAGAGAACGAAAGAGTTTTAATATGTGCTTATCAACGTGATTATTTATTGGCTGAATATGATAATGAACAGTGGTGGAGTGACAGCATCGGAATAGTAAACGGAGTTACTCATTGGATGCCACTACCAGAGCCGCCTAAAATTTAATCGGGGGTAGGATAAATGGAAGTTAAAAACTTAACCAAAGAAGGATACACTGAAGCATTACAGGCAGCCGCAAATGAAATTAAAAGACGGGCGGTAGAGTTGATTGGAGATATAGATATTACAAAAGGATATGAGATTACAATTCATATCAACCCTAAAGAGGTTGTTACAGTAAGCATGAAAAAAGAAATGTATGTACCTGTTGTAATGACGGATTAAAGTAATTAAATATATTTCTTTTTATTATTAAACTATTGGGACTATAAAATAATCCGGGGTCATAAAAATGGGGGCGGCATAATCCGGGGTACAAACATAGATATCATACATAATGTAAGAACTGACTAGAATAAGAAAGCATAACAATACTAATTACTTAAAATGTATGGGCGTACATCGGGTGGTGGGGCACGGGTATGCTACGTACCATGTAAGCACATTCAAGCAATAAACAATCAATAAAGATTAGAAAGACAAAATTGAATAAATGCAATAGCATTAACAATGGTATATAGATATATTAGATAACATAAACAAAGCATAACATCTTTCTATGGATATAAAACTATATTTGGTGAAATGTGATGGGCAGGGGGGGGTAAAATCCCTGGGACTTTCAGTTTCTAGAA